>VOFG01003634.1_pt1 | contig 42386 bp, 60 predicted proteins | sample 5384171 | NCBI WGS metagenome assembly VOFG01 (sample SAMN12384726, study PRJNA508395) | human gut metagenome | isolation source: healthy gut F | host: Homo sapiens
CAGCCGTTGCGCCTCGTCCATCAGCTTTTTGGGCTGCGTCAACATTTCTTGTGTTGTCATTCTCCGTTCTGTATCCAAACTCTGCCTCCATTTTTTCTTTCAAGTATTTTTCTATGTGTAGTTTGTTGTCGCGGCATTTGCGTCCGTCCGGTGTCGTGTAAGTAATATTTTACGACTGTCCGTCCATGTGGCATCGTAACCCTCAGAGCGGAGCAGCGCCAGAAATTCTTCACGATTTCCGGCACAGCGCATACACTCATCGATGACACGCATCAACTCGAATTTCCAGCTCTCGCCCCTGTCCGCCGCGTAGTATTCCGCATTGGACATTCCGCGCGACTGCCGCTGCTCATCTCTCTGGAATTTCGGCAGCCCCAATTCCTCACAGATTTCGTCGTTGCGAACGCGCAGCTCCTGAATCTGCTCATCCGCCATATGTACTTTTTTACCGGTTTCAAAATTGACGCTGTTGATGATACAGTGGGAGTGAATGTGTTCGCGGTCAACGTGGGTGCAGGCCAAAACTTCACAGCCCTCGAAGTATTCTGCCAGCCGCCGTGCGGCTTCGTGCGCCGTGCGCGGGTCAACATCTGCGCCCTTCGGGAAGCTCTGCACCATGTGATAGAACATCACGCCGCCGTCCTTGTGGTGCAGCAGCTTCGTACTCAGGAACTCGTCGAACGCCGTTTCCGGTTGGCAGCCGATCCCGCTGACGAGCTGCTGACCGCCCCAGAGGGTCTTGCTCATCTGCGACACATACCGCATCACGCTTTTCATGCAGCCACGCGTCTGCGTACCCTTTTTGTAATTCACGAAATGGACGATTGCGATTTGCCTGCACCTCCCTCCTGCAACTCCCGCAGGGCAGTGTTGATCTTGGAAAACGCCTGCGCAGCAGAATCCAAATTGGCGAACTGGACTTTCCCCATGTTCGCCAGCACAGTCAGCTGGTTGAGGTTGTTTCCGATGGCTTTTTGCTGCCGCAGGACTTCCCTCAGTCCGTCAAGAATGATGATGCGTTCTTGCCCAGACAACAACTGATTACATAGTCGCTCTGGCTCATGTGCGCCTGAACCGCTTTTTGGCGGATTGTCTCTAAATCCTGTTCCGAGATCCGAATGCTGAATTGCTTGCCTTTTTTCATGTTTCCTCCGTTTTCATTGAAGTGGGTATGGGCTTCTGCCCGATTTGAGGCATTTGGCAGGGAGCCGGTGGACCGGCGACTAGCCAAATGCGATGCTGGCTCCTCCCGAACGGGAGGATTTTTCCCGCCGCGGCGGGGTTCTCGTCATGCGTTGGACTGGCGTATTGCACCTGTGTTTTCCGCGTTGCCCGCACATCGGCGCAACGTCAGCTTTTTCTGCCGTGCCGCACACACACTCGCTGTCGGGGCAGAAAGCCGCACACAGCGGCGACACGCGCCTCACGGCGCGCTGCGGGTGCTCGACACACCCGCAGGGTCGATCGTGCCGATTGTTTTCACGGGCAGAAAATCGGCACGATCGGCACGTTTAAGGGAAATCCACCGTTTGCCGTTGCTGCGGTAGGTATCCGCCAGAATCCCGTTTCCTCTTAGAGCCGCAACGCTTTCCCGCACCAACCGCGTGACCTTTTTCGGTGTGATACCGAGTCTACCGTCAGGGTCGATCTTTGCGGACAGTGCCGATGGCGTGCCGGTGTATTCCGGATCGGCACTGAGCAGCGCAGAGAAAAGATGTACGAGTTGAAGCGCAGAAATCTTAGAAGCACTGCTGCAAGTTTTGCTGTCCTCAAGCAGTTTCCAGACGTGATCTTCCTCGCCGAATTCGAGTTTTAACGTGCGATCCGGAATGTCGCGCCCAGTGCAGTGCAAGGACGCAACGTTGGCAAGACGGGAGTTTTTCTGGAGTACAAACGTCGAATCTGCCGCGCCGCTTAAACCCGTCGAGCCAGAGATCATATTCATCGGATCGTCATCGTGCAGTTTTCTCAGGTGGTGAATCAAAGGATTGCAATGTGCTGTTTGTCCGCAAGCTGTTTGACAGGCCGACGTCTTGGTAATCGTTTGCGTACAGATTGCTGTCGCCGCCTGCACTTCGGACGCGCTGCAAGGTGTCAATCACAACCAATTTTGTATTGGGATGTTCGGTCAAGAACTGCTCAATCTGCTGTTCCAGCCCGTGCCTTAATGTGTCAGCCATGATCGCGAAGTGCAGCGTTGGCGGCGCGTCTTCCGTCAGGTCAAAGAGCCGTGTCTGGATGCGCTGGAACGAGTCTTCAAGACTAAGATACAGAACCTCGCCTTGGGTTGTCGCGAAATTCCAGAGTGCCTGTCCCTGCGCAACGCACAAGCAAAGCCACAAGGCCAGCCAAGACTTGCCGATCTTCGGTGCGCCCGCGAGGATATGCAAGCCCTCTGGGATGAGTTCGTCGACGAGAAACGCTGTTGGTTCATACGTCCTGTTTTGCAAATCTTCTGCTGTGATGGTGTATAGTTTATTCATACTGTCACCTCCTTTCGATTTTGTTGCTGTGATTTTTATTTTCGATTTCCCGCACCGATATCGTAACATAAGGATTGACTTTTGAAAATAGGTAATGTATCATTTCGATAGATACACTATATCGATACAAATACATTCTCGAATGAGGAAACAGCTTATGGGCGTTTTAGGAAAAGACTTATTTGATTTCCATCGGCCACAGACAAACACCAAGGTTGAGTTTGGTGCATCGGCCTATTGGGTGGAGGATAGACCGAAGCCGCAGCCGTATGGAACGGTGCTGACGGAAGTTTTGAACCTTGACGCCGCGCCGTTTCAGAAATTGCTGGATCGGCTGAACACAGCTGTTCAAGAAAAATGTGATGATGTGCTGCGCGCTTACATGAACATGAAAAAGGGGCTTGCTTCTCTGCCGCTCTATCGGTTGTATCTGGAGGACTTTCGCGTCTTCGGCGATATGCCAGTTGAAGAATTTGTGGTTGGGGACGCACAGGATGCCTTTGCGGAATTCGTGATGCAGGAAGAAAACGATCTGCCCGCGTTCATGCAGCAGCAGATTGACGATACTCGATTGATTCAGGAACGGTATGCGTGGTTTCTCGACGGCGTTTTTGCCGACGCAGTATTTGAAAAGAAAAAGGGCCAGAAGAAAATTCCTCTGGCACCGATGATCTGTTCGCGCGGATATGAAGCTTTTATCAGCGGCGTCAGTCTCGGTGAAAACCCTGAGACAGACGCGCCGCCGGTGAAGACGCAGTACCGCATCCGCGGCGAGAAAGAAAATGCTGAGATCGTCGAGAAGATGTACTTCGACCGGCTGCTGGATTTCGTCTATGTGGAGTTCATGAAGGGACTGCAAAAAGGATTTGTACCGAAGCGCTGCGCCAACTGTGGACGCTGGTTTTTGCAAAAGCCGGGAGCGACCTATGCTTATTGTACCGGGACCCTGCGCCGGGGCAGGACGGCAAGACCTGCCGGGAGATCGGCGCGAGCAGCAGCTTCCGCAGCAAGGTGGAAAACAACGATGTCTGGAAGGTTCACCAGCGGGCGTACAAAAAATATTTTGCCCGTATCAGAAGCGGACTGATGACCAAGGGCGAGTTTGAGGTGTGGTCCCGGCAGGCGGCAGATCTGCGGGATGCCGCGCTGGAACGATATGCGCGGGCAGAGAATGAGGAAGAACGTCAGCGCATCGCGCAGGAGGTTTCTGAAACATTGAATGCTGCCCATGCGACTGCCGTGGCGTAGTATTTGTCAGCGCTTACATCTGCAAAGCCGCTGTTACCAGCTGCGGGCCGACCATTCGCTCTCCAGAGGAAGGTAACGACCTGTGCACGCGTGACAGTTGCGTCGGGGCTGAAGGTCTTCGCGCTGGTACCGTTGGTGATGCCGTTTTCAACAGCCCACAGGACGGCGGTATAGAAGTAATCATCCGCACGGACATCGGTGAAGGGGTTCGACTTAGAAGTCGGCTGCGGGCATCCAGCTGCTCTCCAGAGGAAGGTCACAACCTGCGCACGCGTGCAGGGGGCGTCCGGGCTGAAGGTATAGCGGCTTGTACCGGAAGTGATTCCCCGATCCACAGCCCACTTGACAGCATCGTAGAAGTAATCCCGACAGTTACGTCATTGAACGGCAGCGAGCTGTTTCCAAGTGCGCCAATGATCGAAACCAGATCGTCAGAGAGATTCTTCGTCACGGTTACCGTGCAGCTTGCGGTGATGTTCCGATCGGCAGTGCTGGTAACCGTGATGGTCACTTTGCCTTCAGCAACGCCTCTGACACGACCGTTCGCATCGACCGTCGCGATCGTTCTATCAGAGCTCGTCCAGACGACATCGCGCTGCGTGGTGTCTGCGGGCGTGAAGACCGGCTCAAGCTGAATGGTCCCGCCAACGGAGACCGCTGCGTCGCGCAGCGCGATCGTCTCGATGGGGACGGGCTTGGCGGTGACGGTAACGGTGCAGGTCGCGCTCTTGCCGCCGGCGGTGGCGGTGATGGTCGTGGTGCCGACGCCAACCGCAGTGACCTTGCCGGTCTGGTCAACGGTCGCAACGTTCGTGTTACCGCTCTTCCAGGTGACTGTGCTGTCATCCGCATTTGCAGGCACTACTGTAGCGGTCAGCTGCTTCGTATTGCCGACCACCAGCGCCGTGCTGGTTTCGTTCAGCGTCACAGCGGAGACGGGAAGCTTCACAGTGACCTCACAGGTCGCGGTATAGCCGCCGTCCTCTGTGGTGACGGTGATGGTCGCGGTGCCCTTGCCGACCGCGGTCACAACGCCGTTCTCGACGGTCGCAACGGAGGTATCGGAGCTTACCCAAGTCACGTTCTTGTTTGTCGCGTAAGCAGGCAGGACCGTGGCAGTCAGAGTCTGCTTTTCGCCGACGTTCAGCGTGGTCTTATCCGGGGTCAGCGTGACGCCATTCGCGGCGACAGGCGCCGGAGAAACCTTCACGGTGCAGGTCGCGGTATATTTGCCGTCCTCTGTGGTCGCGGTGATGATCGCCTCGCCCTCACCAACAGCGGTGACCTTGCCATTCTGGTCAACGGTCGCAACGGCAGTATCGTCGCTCTTCCAGCTCACGTTTTTATTATTGGCGTTCTCGGGGAGACCGTGGCAGTCAGCGTTTCCGATGCGCCGACTGTCAGGGCTGTTTCGCTCTTGCTGAGGGAAACGCCGGTGACCGCGACCGGCGCAGCGCTGATGGTCAGCGTCGCAGACGCAGTCAGCGCCTTGGCATCATCGTAGGGGTTACCGTACTCAGAGGTAATCTCGACATCCTTCATACCGATCTCATAAGTCCCAGCCGCAGTGTTTGCAGGAATTGTAAATACCGCTGTCAAAAGACCGGATACAGCGATATTTTCAACGTTTTCTTCACTCCAATATACCTTGCCGTTATTAAGGTTATAATCGGAGCCGCCAAAACCGGGAAGCTCGCTGCTGATAGAGGTCAGTGTAAGTTCCTCCGGCCAATATAGCGTTCCGCTGAATCCATCTGCAGTGATGCTGTTCTGCATCGCAACAGTCAGTGTGACCGTTTGGTCAGAGCTTGACACGGACATCTGATCTATGCTGAGAGTGGCGCTCACACCCGTTCCCAGATTCTTTGCCGACGCCGTCAGGACAAACAAATTCAGGCAAAGAATTGCAGAAAGGACAAGCGCAAGGGTTTTCTTTGTTTTTTTCACAGATTTCATTCCTTTCATTTTTAACACATGATCAACAGCTTACCATGAAAGCTCAATTTTACCAAGGAATGCCGCCTTCAGCTGTGTAATATCGCTGCCTTTAATCTCGCCGTCAGACACAATGTCCCCTGCAAAGATCTGAAGCTCAGTAAGCGGAGTTTTAAGTTTACCGAGGCATCCGGCTTTCAGCTGCGTAATGTCGCTGCCTTTAATCTCTCCGTCGCCGTTGATGTCACCCTTGATAACCAAGACCACGTCCGTGATGCCCTCCGGGACCTCAAAGCTGTAGCTGCCGTCTCCGTTGTCTGTTGGCGTGATGGCAACATACTTGCCGCCCTCCAGATAACCGAGCTTGCAGGCATTCTGCGAAGTGACCGTTACGGTCTGACCGATGACAGTGTATTTTTCCACACCGACCGCGATGTCCGTGACCTTGACCGCACCAGTGGTCGAGCCGCCAGTCGTGGAGCCACCGGTCGTGGAGCCGCCCGTGGTAGAACCGCCTGTCGTGGAGCCGCCCGTGGTAGAACCGCCTGTCGTGGAACCGCCAGTGGTAGAGCCACCGGTCGTGGAACCGCCAGTGGTCGAGCCGCCCGTCGTAGAGTCACCAGTTGTGGAACCGCCAGTCGTAGAACCGCCTGTAGTCGAGCCACCGGTCGTGGAACCGCCAGTGGTCGAGCCGCCTGTCGTGGAGCCGCCAGTGGTCGAGCCGCCAGTCGTAGAGCCACCCGTCGTGGAGCCGCCGGTCGTGGAACCACCAGTCGTGGAACCGCCAGTGGTAGAGCCGCCTGTCGTGGAGCCACCGGTCGTAGAGCCGCCTGTGGCGGAAGCAATCGTTACGCCGCCCGCAATGTATTGCGCCTGAAGCGTCTGGCTGAGATTCGCCAGCTTTTTGCTGCTGAGCTTCACCTCAGACAGCCCCGCTGCCGCCTTCTCCTTTACGAGGAACGTCACAACAAAGGCGGTCCCATTCTCCGAGATCGGTTCAGCGCTCATCAGGGCAAGATTTACTTCTTCCCTCTTCCTCGCGGGTAGCGAGGTAAGCGCTCAGCTTATTCTCGACTTTCTTCAGCTCCAGCGAAGCGGTGTCATATTCTACCGCCCATTCGTAGTTTGTAAAGCCGGGGTTTCCTGCAATGCTTACAGTCAGCGATACCTCCTCGCCGACCGATACTGCATCTGCCTTCGTTTCCACCGTGACGGTCATCGGCTCTGCTGCCAGCACGGCGGCAGAACATGAGAACACCAGCAGGACCGCAAGCAAAATGCTCAGCATACGCGTTCTTTTCATTTCATCAAGTCCTTTCCGTTGTTTTGATTTATCTCCACCTGCATCCCGCCGCATTGCGGGATGCAGGCAAACCGGAGTTCAGGAGAAAGCGGCTGCTTCCTCAATCCGTATAGCCAAGCGCACGGCGAAGCGCCAGCACCGCATCCGAGGAATCCACGGAGCCATCGCCGTTGAGATCGCCATAGAGAACGTTGAAGCCCTCGTCCTCGTATCCAAGCGCATAGCGAAGAATCAGTACCGCGTCGGATGTGTCTACGGTGCCGTCCATGTTCACATCGCCAATCTCAAAGATCTTCCCCGCGAAGGCGCTGTCCAGATAGGCAATGCGCGTTGTGAGCCAGCTCTGCATGTCGGCCACAACACCGACATAGGTTGCGTTCTGCCAGATGTGTCCGCCCTTAGTGTGATCGCCAATCCGGATGTACGGCCAGAGGACAAAGTTCATTTCCGCGCTGCCCGTCAGACGGGTTGCATAGCCGCTGACCGTTCCGTTTTCCGCAATCAGCTTCTTTGCCAGCGGCGCGAAGCTTTCGTTGTAGCAACGGACGACTGCCGCGCGGAAATCCGGGATTTTGATCAGCGCCTGCGCCAGATAGTGATAATCAGTGATATCAGGGCTGATTTCCTTTGTCCAGCCGGTGCCGAGCGTCATGTCCTGATCCCAGATGGGACCTGCGTACATTTTTTCACCGGCATCCTTATAGAAGTACAGCGAGGAAACGAAGCCGTCCGGGTTGAGTGCAAGCTCCTGCATCAGGAAAATCTTCACAAGAGAATCTCGGTCGACATAGTCGTAATAATGCTTGCCTGTTGACTCGTTATAGCCTGTGTATGCACCGGTTTCATCCGTGGCATAGACAGCGTCCTCAAACGCCTGATAGTATTCGCTGATGTACCGCATGGCCGCGTCGCCGCACCATTCGGGGCTCTTGACGTTCATGCCCTTGCCCTTGCGGGTGATAAAGCCGCTGACCTCGTCGGGTTTGTCATGATTCAGCTCCAGCAGATAGCCGCCCGTGATGTTCGCCGGCTCATTAAGATCCTTCGTAAAGAAGTAGGTCATGCCGTAGGCGTTTTCGCCGCTGGACGTCTGCATATCCATGCCATAGTTCGGATTTTGCTCTTTGTACGCATCTTCCATGTCGGTGATATCGACGCCAGTCGATTTGATGGTGTTCTTTTCGCTCAGCAGATACACGCCGCGGTATTCGCCGTCGTAGTACAGGTTCACCCAATTGCAGCTTGCCGTGTACGGCATCTGGAAACCGGCCGCCAGGTCCTTAAAGAGCTTGTCGTGCATCAAGGTCGCGTCAAAGTAGTTCGCGAGCAGGACCCATGTCTTCACGTTTTCGCCGGTTTGCAGCAGATCAGAGGCTGTTTCCAGTTTGATCTGATACGATTTCTTTTCGGCGTACGTGAAGGTAGAATTGCCGCGTGCCTTCAGCTCGGTGATGTTCGTCGCGGCGATCTCGCCGCCGTTTGCGTCGATCATCCGGAGCGCCGCCGTCGTGGTGTTCTGCTTGTTCCCGTCGACATAGGCGCGCCCCTGCGCGCTCGCGTCCGTGCTTGTCAGATAAACGGTCGGAAGGCTCGTCGCCTGCATGACGCGGACGGTGAACGCCGTGCCGTTGCCGACCTTCGCAGTGATGGTCCGATAGCCGTCCGTCTCGGAAGCCAGCGCCGAAACATCCAGCGGATCTGTGCTGGAAACGTTCTGGCTGCTCAGATCGCCCGTCACCACCAGATCACCGGGCTCAGCCGAGCGCGTGAACACGGCGTTCAGGCTCGCAAGGTTTGCCGAAGCGGGCAGGAAGAGGTAGTTCGTGCCGTCCACCTGAACCGCCGGGATCTGCACATCGTCCACCGTCGCGGTCATCGCCGAGATGTAATAGACAATGCCCTTGGAGCTGTTCTCCGGCTGCTTCACGTTGCCAATCATCGGATAGGTTCTCGTATACGAGTTATCGTCGCCGCTGAACACGAAGTCGATGCCCGCCTTTTCCAGATTCGCCGCGATCGCCTTTATGGACGCCTCGGGCAGAACACCCTCCGTGCCATAGACCGGCATATGCGTGACCAGCACCTTCCAGCTGCAATCCGTCTTCAGCTTCTCTGCGATCTCCGCGGTCGCGTCGACGAGACTGCCGTTCGGCACGCCCTCGCTCTGGTGGTTGACCACCACGACGCAGACATCACCGTATTCCACCGCATACCAGAGGTTCGGTTCGCTCTGCGGCAGGTCAAAGATGTTGCCGGAAACCTCGCCGTCGCTGTCGCCCATATATTCGTGGTTGCCAAGCGCATGGACCAGCGCCGTGCCGTTCAGCTTTTCCTGATTGACCACGGTAAAGAAGCTCTGCCAGTTTTCAAACTTGGTGACATCGTCGATTGCGTCGCCGGTCTGGATGCCGAAGTCATAGCTGCCCGCGCGCAGCTCCTGCAGCGCGCGTTCCAGATTGGCAGTACTGCTCGTCTGAATATCGCCGAGGATGAAGAAATTCGTCGTCTGCTCGTGGGGTCCGCCGTAGTAAAATGGAAGACTTCAGACCACGTCGTGCCGTCGCCGACCTGATAATAATAGGTCGTTCCGGAACTCAAGCCGCTCAGCCGTGCGATATTGCAGCGAAGCGCATTGCCGGATGTGCTTTCCACGAAGAACTGAATTTTGGACGTTCCGGTAAATTCCATCGCGCCCGTCATGTCTGCTTTTTTCCGCATAGCGGACGAGCGCTTTTTCTGCCGAGCTGTCAATGCTGCTCAGCCAGGTGATGCTCTGAGCGGTGGATGCGCCCGCCACGGCGTTATTCTGCACGCCAAACGGTAAACCTCCGTTTACATACGGCTTGTCGCAGACCACGGCGCTTGCGTTCTGTGAGCGTCCGGCGGAGGATACCGCGTGGAGCGTTTGCAGACCCGTCGTTGTAAACGTATATTTGAGTGTTCCGTCCGGACCAGTCTTGCCGAGGAGGGTCTCGCCTGCGTAAATGCTGGCGCGTGCCTGCGGCTCGCCGCTTCGGTCCGTGACGCGCAGCGTCGTCTTCGTGCCAACGAGGAGCGTTCGATCGACGTGCAGCTCGCACGCCGTCTCCAGTATCACCCGCTGTGCGCTCCCGACGAAGGTATTGCGCCCGGACGGCATCTGATACGTCGCCTGCGCGATGGAATACTCAAAATACTTGTCCGAGGCGGCGCTCTCCGGGATCGTCAGCACCAGACACGCCATTTCATGGTCATACTCCTGCACCGTGCGCGCCATCTGAGTTGCAATGGGAGAAGCCTCAATGTGGACCGGAACACGATTGCCAGAAACTGTCCCGAGCGAAGCCGTATAGCCGCTCGCAGCCTCCACCGTAACACCGGCAGCCAGATAGCTGGCGGGGGAACTCGATCTCCAAGTCGGCACTGGAGACCATCTCGTTGGTCACGTTGACCACATAGAGCGCAAATTCTTTGCCGATCTCTGGCGCTGCCTGCTGCGGCACAACGGCAATGCCAGCCTCCGTACCCTCCGGGTCGGCCACGCGGAAGTAATATGTCGTGTTCGTCTCGTTGCCGTACAGATCCTTGAGATAGACCGTCAGCGAATGCTCGCCGTTGCGCAGGTTCAGATTGCGCAGATAGAGCGAGCCCGTATTGATCTCAGCGTTTGCCGTTTGGTTGACGCCGTCAATGTAGACGCGCGTCGAAGCCGTATCGATGCCGCTGGCATATTTGTCGGTCGCTTCGCTGTCGGAGTAGTTGACTGTGAAGTTCAGCGAGCTCCCGGTCACCTCCGGCTCCTGCCCGTCATAGAGCACCGTATTGGTCGTCGTCTCCGTCACCGACTCGATGGTGGGGTTGTTGATGTCGTTCGTGTTGGTGCCGTAGATGAACTGGATATTGTCGATCAGAATGTATGCGTCTTTGCAGGCATCCTTCGTCGTGCTGCCTTCTGTGAGTTTACCGGCATTCTGCGGCGAAACAAGATGCACCGCATAGCCGCGATAAAGGTCGATCGGCATCTGCATACTGGAAATATCGGCTTCCACCCAAATCCAGCCGCGCCCTGCCATGTCGCTCAGTGTGCTGAGAATGACAGTGTTGCCTTTCTCATCCACAGCAGAACCGTAATACTCCGAATACATCGTCACGCACGACGGTATCTTTACCTTCGACAAAGGTAAATGTGCCGTTCGCGTTCAGCTTATTGTAGCCGTTCCCATCCACTGTGCTGTTTGCGCCGCCGGCGGAGATGACCTTCAAGATGGAATCGTCATTCTTGCGCGCTGCCGGAACGTTGACCCACATACCGATCTTGGTCGGCTGCTGCATATTGACCAGCAGGTCACAGGAATAGCCGAAATCTGCGGCAATGGGTGCTGTAGCGCTCACCTGGTTGAAGTCATACGCCAGCTTATACGCACCCTCGCCAAAGCGCACGCCGTTTTCCTTCCCGGTCACCACGCCGGATCCTGCATAGTTGGCTCCGACTCTGCCTGCTCCGGAGCGAACCCACAGACGATATTTCTGAATTTCATCCGCGCTCAATTGCCCGCCGTGACCATTATTTGCCTCATGGTTGTCAGAACCTGGTTCTACGTAGGTATTCCAGTAGCTCTCAATGGATGTCGATGCGTCAAGTGCTTCAAAGTCAAAGAGCACCAGCGGTTCCAGACCTACTACCAATTGATTGAGCCGGAAACAGACGGGTTAGCCTTCAGCACAACCTGTGCCATTGCACGAAGAGAGTTTTTCTTGTCTGCAACGAATTGATTATTCTCAAACTGACCGATGGTGAATGTATGCTCCAGATGCACCAGCTTTGTGTTTTCGTCCTCAGTGCATTCTTTCCAGCCATCGTCTGTCAGCTTTTCAGCCTTATCGTGTGTCAAAAGCTCCTGCACAGTGATCGTTCCGTCCGCACCGACCTGATAGCTTGCGCTTTTCTCGGTGAAATAGGTTTGATAGGTGCTTCCATCGCCAGCGCCCCATTCGATCATCTGCGTTTCGCCGATGTTACCGGTCAGAGACATGAAAATTTTGGGTGCAACGCCCCACGGTGTTTTTTTCCTGATCCAGATTCGACCTGTCCACTTGAAGGGCTTACCTCCGCTCCATTTTTGCGAGAAGCCATAGCCCTTTTCTTCGACCAGCGCCGTGTATTTATAGCTGATCTCTTCGGACTCGTCGAGCGACCAGACAAAGTCCCCATCCTTATACCGCACCTCGCGCCCGTTCCACGTCGGCTTGAAGGTCATATCGCTCGTCTTGCCGAAATCGAGCGAGACGCTGTTGTTCGTAAAGCCGAGCGTATCTGGCCAGTGCAGTTCAATTTGCGTCGTTCCGGCAACTTCACCGTTTACCGTCAGGGCTGCCGTGACCGTGCCCTCAGCGCCTTCGTTCGCGGTAAAAACGCCCGTCTGTGCGTTGATGGAGCCAAGCGCCACGCCCTTTGTCAGAGACCACGAAGCTCCCGCCGGGATATTCATCGGAAACCACCGCCGTCCACGCCGCTCGCCTTAAATGCGACCGTGCTGCCCGGCGTATAAATTTCGTTGTTCGGCATCAGAACCGCATGGTCAAATTCGCCGGTCGCCTTCGCGCTGGAAAGCACCATCAACGTGTTGGACACGCGCCGCTCATAGCCGTCGGATGGGCGGCATCGAAGCGTCAGACCCGCGCTTTTGCCGTTGGGGTCGACCTCTGAGACCACGTCGCCCTCGCGCTGCGTTGCGAACGTGGACGAGCCACCGCCATCCAGATTAATTGCCCTCTCGCAGCCGAGTTCCTCCATCGCCGCCGCCAGCTCTGCCATGGTCATGCCGGTAGAGTACGGAGACTGCCTCCCGTCCACCATGAACAGCACAACGCTGCCGTCCTGCTTGATGCCGACCGCCGTGCGCGAAGTGCGGGTGCTGTTGTCAAGTCCGGTATACGCCTTGCCATCGCTGAGGATATCGCCAAAGCTGGAGATTGCTTCGCTGACGTGCCCATCGGCAACCGCCTGATTGTATTCCGTGCCGTCTGTGATATGGGCAACATTATCTTTGTCGACCCAGAAAGTCGTGCTGTTCGCGGACTGGATCACAGTTCCGTCCAGCACCAGCGCACCGGAGGGGCGAGCCAGCTGCTTGTCCTCATAGGTGGTCAGACCATAGATCAGGCCGCCAGCAAAGGAGTCGCCGCCACCGACACGATCGATAATATCGCGGATCTCATACTTTTGGAAACATAGAAGTTCTCGCCGTCGTTCAGGCAGGCGGCCCAGCCGTTCCAGTCAGCACTGTGGGACTCCCGCAGCGTAATTGCAATCATCTTCATGTTTGGATATGCCTCCAGAACCTTGCTGCCCAACGCCTTGTACTTCTCGCGATCCAGCTCACCGGATTCCACATTGACATCCACCGTGATCTCCAGAGACTTCTGAACATCTTCCTCATTGGCGATGGCTACATCCACAAAGTTTGCCAGTTCCCGCATAACCTCTGCGGCCCGTTTGCCGTACTTCCAGAGATTTTTCCGGTAATTCAGATCGCAGGAAACCGTGATACCGCGCTTCTTGGCTTCTTTCACAGCTTCCAGAGACAACTCCATGGTGCTTTCGGAAATGGCAGGGGTGATGCCGGTAATATGGAACCAATCGACGCCTTCATAAGCCCGACCCCAGTCAATGTCGCCCGGCTTAGCCAGCGCGATGGAGGAATACGCACGGTCATAGACGACCTTGCTGGGCAGCTGGTTTGCGCCGCCTTCCAGATAGTAGATGCCCATGCGGCCATCGCCGCGAACGATCTTCTTCGTGTCCACGCCGAAATAGCGCAGATCACGGACACAGGCTTCCGCAATGTCATTTTTAGGAAGGACCGTCAGAAAGGCTGCCTCCATGCCGTAGTTTGCCAGAGAGACAGCGACATTTGCCTCTCCGCCGCCAAAAGTCGCTTCCAGCATCGGACTCTGGAAGAACCGTTCATGGCCAGGTGCTTTCAGTCGCAGCATGATCTCACCAAAAGTCAGAACCTTCATTCTATTTCCTCCTTATTTCTGCAGCAGATGGACCGCAAAGCCACCGAATTCCTGCTTCAGATACACAGCGATCATCTTGTCGCCCTTATACTTGGCGGTCTCCATATCTACCTGGAAGCCCTTCTTCTCCAGATCGGCAATAGCACACTGGATGACGTTGGTGCGGATGGCGATGTGACCATTTTGCCCAAATAATTGGCCTTCATCACTTCGATAGCAGAGGTGACAAAGTTGGAGGAGTTGCCCTCCTTGACAGGCAGCTGGAACGCCTTGTTCAGTTCCTCACACACCACCATAGAATCCTCAGCATCGGCGCAGTTGATACCGATGTGTGCCACTTCAAAGCCCAAGATGCTCTTACGGGCCTCGGCGCACAAGGCCGTGATCTTTTCGAAGTTGCCGGCAGCGATATCGGCCTTGGGACAGACCCAGCTGCCGCCCACGGCGTGGATGAATGGAGCAGAGATATACTCTCCCACATTCTGGGCGTTTACACCACCGGTGGGGATGAACTTTGATACCGCCGAAGGGGCCAGACAAGCCCTTCATAGCAGACAATCCGCCGTAGACATTTGCCGGGAAGAACTTAACCACGTTCAGACCCAGTTTCATAGCGGCCATGATTTCGGTGGGAGTGACGCAACCGGGAGTCACGGTTACGCCACTCTCCACACACCACTTGACCACTTCAGGGTCAAAACCGGGTGACACAATAAACTTAGCACCGCATTCCACAGCCTTTTTGCACTGGTCCAGTGTGATAACCGTGCCGGCGCCCACCAGCATATTGGGGCAGCTCTCAGACACTGCCTTGATAGAATCAGCAGCCGCTGCCGTGCGGAAAGTGATTTCCATCACATCGATACCGCCCATCAACAAAGCCTGGGCAACAGGTACTGCATCTTTAACATCATCGAGTACCACCACTGGTACAATACCAGCATTACTTAGCTTTTTCATAACATCCATGGTTTAAGACTACCTCCAGATATCTATGATGAAAGAGTTTTTAGATTTTGAGAAAATATATGTAACGATATATTTACAGCTTATTAACAGGATAAATGGGAGACAGACCCGTGAGCGTTGATCACATTTTGCGCTGATTTCGTTTTCAGTTCTTCCACGGCTTCCATCGTGCGGTATGGTCTGTCAAAATCACATTATCCAGTTTCAAGTAAGGAGAATCGGGGGAAAGGGGTTTCCTGATTGTGTGTCCAGACCGGCACAGAATTTGATGATTTGTTAACGCCTCAATCATGGCCGTGTCATCAATCAAAAGGGCCACGGCCAGTGTTCACCACAATGGCTGTTGGCTTCATAAGAGATAAAGTTTTCTTGTTCAGCATGCCGGTTGTTTCGGGGTAACAGGCATATGGAGAGAGAATATCTGTTTCCTGCAGTACCGTATGTAGGTCTACTTTTTGTGGCACCTAGAGCAAATCCAAACCCAGAACATTTTTTTTGACCAAAAGCTCGGGCAATACGACCGAACCCCAATACACCCAGAACCTTGCCTTTAAGACGGTAGCTCGTTCGCTGGATATTCCACTGCCCCTGCCGAACCAACCGATCTCGTCGAGCCGCATCTCGAAGACATGCCATCATCAACGCAAGCGCATGATCTGAGACATCTTCTGCACAGTAGTCAGGTACATTGGTCACTTGAATGCCTTTTTGCCGTACAGGCCTCTACATCCACATTGTCATAACCCACTCCATAGCGATTGATGACTTTACATTTTTTCCAAAGAACAGACCGCTTTGGCCCCATGGGGGCCATGTCCAATAGGATGGCATCCGCATCAGAACACTCCTGGATTACGTCCTCTTCTGTAACACATTGACACACGTAGAGCTCAGCATTAATTTGCGCCAACATCGCTCGCTCGATGTCATAATTCGAATGTCTTCCGTCGGTTACATATACTTTGAAATCAGCCACGTAAAGCCTCCATTAAACTAATTCTTTGCCCGCATTCGGAGCTCTTTTGATTTATATGTGCGTTTTTCTACGGATCTTTATGTTTCACCGTCCGGAAAAACAGCTATGGCAATACCGCATAATGCAAAACAAGTCAAAATGTGATATACTGTTCTCATGTCTCATGGATAAGCAAATGAGTCTGTCCGCAATGAGCGATGAGCTTGCACAGGTGCGGACGAAGAAAAAATTTCTCACACAGATGGACCGCATCATTCCGTGGGGAGAGTGGATCGCACTCATTCGGCCGTGTTATTACAAAGGAGAACGCGGCAACAAGCCCCCTACGATCTGGAACGGATGCTCCGAATCTACATGATCCAAAATCTGTACAATCTTTCTGATATGGCTACTGTTGCGGAAGTAATTGACAGCCGTGCCTTTTCAGACTTCTGCGGTGTTGAGTCCAGCAATCAGGTGCCGGACGGAGATACGCTGGGGCGATTCCGGAATCTGCTGATTCAGAATGATCTGCAACAGCGCCTGTTCGCCCAGGTTGTAGCTCTGCTGACGGAACGCAACCTGATTCTCAAGAAGGGCACGATTGTCGACTCAACTTTCATCGAAGCGCCATCTTCTACCAAAAATAAGGACAAGAAGCGTGACCCGGAGGCGCATTCTGCTAAAAAGGGCAACACATGGCACTTCGGGTACAAGGTCCATGTGGGAGTTGACCACGAAAACTGGCATTGTGCACGCACTGGAAGTGACATCTGCCAACAAACACGATGTATGCATGATAGCAGAACTTCTGATCGGAGAGGAGCAGGTTGTCTACGGGACAGCGGCTATCTCGGAGCCGAAAAGCGCCCTGAAGCGGTAACTACAAACAAATCTGGTAAGCGCATTCATTACAAAATCAATTGTCGTCCATCTCAGAGCAAGCAAAACACCAACCGATCCAGAGCAGCGTCGGTCAGGATGGAAGCCGCTGGCTTCCGTCCAGAGCGTCGGTCAGGATGAAGCCGCTGCCTGCAGCCTTCGGCTGCGTAAACAGAGTCGAGGAACTCGTCAAACAGTTCCTCCGGGGTGCGGTAGCCAAGCTTCTTGCGAGGCCGTCCGTTCAATTCATCAGCTGCAGCCAAGATATACTCAGAAGAGAAAGCCTCAATGGACACGCCCTTCGGAACGAAGGCTCGAAACAGCCCGTTGTGACGTTCGTTTTGGGGACGTTCCCACGAGGTGTAGGGATGCGCAAAGTAGACTGCACAGCCCCAGCTCTCGACCTGACTGAACGCAGAGAACTCTGAGCCGTTGTCCACGGTAATGGTCTTGAAGACCTGTGAGAACTTTTCTCCGAATCCTTCCCTGAGTGACTGCATGGCGTTCAGAACGGAGTCTGCATCCTTGCCGGGAATTCGAATGGCAATATAGTTCTCCGTTTTCTTCTCCAACAGGGAGAGGACAACAGCCTCCTTACTGCCCCTTTTGCCGACCACGGTGTCACCCTCCCAATGACCTTCCTCGATGCGCAGAGCTGCAATCTCAGGCCTCTGAGAAATGTCTGTGCCGAAGCTCTTCTTGTGTTCACGGGGCTTGGAACCCTTGTGCTGCTTGCGTTTCATGGCTTCGGGCAGTTCTGTCACAGACAAGTCAAGGCTGCCTGCCCAGACCTCATTGTAAAGCGTGTGGGTGCAGACCATCTCCTCTGCTGAAAACAGCTTGTGCAGACGAGCATAGCCGACGCAGGCATCCAAAGACCACTTGTGTTCTTTGACCTGTTCCATTATCCAGCGAATGAAACGAGTGCAGTGACAGATTCGGTGTGGTTTCCGAGAACGCTTTCTGTTCGCCTTGTAGACCGCTTCTCCACGCCTTGCCGAGTATCCGGGCTTCCTGCCCTTGCTGCTCTTTCGGGGCGGTGTGCCGCGCTTTAGCTCGTTTCCAACGGTGGTTGGTGAACATCCGATTGCTCTGGCAATGGCTCTGTTCGTGTAGCCTGCGTTCTTGAGATGCTGGATCGCGCCTCGTTCCTCTCGCTGTAAGTGCTGTCCCTTCTTGCGTTCTACCGATTCTGTGATATAATCTTGGCAGTCCATAGTGATTGCCCTCCCTTGGAAGAAGTTGTGTGCAAACTTCATTCCTTCATGTGGGGAAAATCACTATGGATTTTTAACCTGGGGATGTCCTCCCTTTGTAATTAACGTGATTTCGTTTCGATTATTCTGGCGCTGCATCCATCGCCCTAATACGGCCTCGGAACAGGGGAAGGTCTGGTTTATCTTTCCAATGTCCGTATATTCGAGCGGTATCTATAGTGGTGCCGCCACATTCCCAATACTGATTTAGAAGTGCTGTTGCGTGTTTTTCAGGAATAGACGCACCAAAGTAGTCAGTACCTAAATATTAGGACGGAAGCCTTTACGGGACCGCTTGAGCCCATAACGTCAAGAAACTTCATATCTTACCTCATAGAATGCGATGGGATAAAGTGCTAGTCAGGACGATGTTTTTATTGGATATGTAGGGCGCTCAAGTCGTTCCAAAATCTGTTTTCCGGCCTGCTGCCCCAACTCGATGGAGGGCTGAATCATTAAGTCCATTTGGTGAAGGTTATAGTCCGACTGACCTTCAATCCCCTGTCCAAGTATCATAATATCGTAGCCGTTTTTTAGTCCGCAGCTTGTCAAATGCTGCAAGATGTCTCCGGTCATCACGTTTTGGAGACGACGATTGCACTGCAGCCTTGATCCAGGAGATTACGGACTAAAGGGATCGCGCTTTTGCCATTGAGTTTCCGTATTGGATATAGGATGGCTCAACGGTCAACCCATAGTCCGCCATTGCTTTTTGATATGCCGAAAGGCGCTCATGGGACGTGGAAGGCGCATTAATCCGGTTATAAAACCATTTTTGTTTCCCTGTTCAATCATTCGACAGACTCCGTCATAAATGGCGGAAAAGTCTTGAAACATGACGCTGTCACAATTGGCGTTTTCAATGTGCGGTCAATCAATACAATCAGGGAAATCGCTGGGAATGACTGCTTGAATTTCTCGAAATCGACAAGTAGATGCCACAATGACGCGGTCGACAATGCCGGAAGAGAAGATGAATGTTCTCCAGTTCGCGGCTGCTGTCTTCTTTTGTATTGACGATGATTAGTTTAAATCCATATAAATTGCAAGTGCAAGTTGGACACCTGCACGGTAGAACTTAGTGAATCAGAGCGTCGGTCAGGATGGAAGCCGTTGGCTTCCGTCCTGGCGATACTGCCGCAGCCTTCGGCTGCGTAAACAGAATCGAGGAACTCGTCAAACAGTTCCTCCGGGGTGCAGTAGCCAAGCTTCTTGCGAGGGCGTCCGTTCAATTCATCAGCAGCAGACAAGATGTACTCTGAAGAGAAGGATTCAATGGGCACCCTTTGCTTTGAAAGGTTCGAAACAGCCCATTGTGACGCTCGTTTTGGGGACGTTCCCACGAGGTATAGGGATGTGCAAAGTAGACTGCACAGCCCAGTTCTCGACCTGACTGAACGCAAGGAACTCCGAGCCGTTGTCCACGGTAATGGTCTTGAAGACCTGTGAACTTTTCTAAATTCTTCCTGAGCGACTGCATGACGTTCAGGAACAGGTCTGCATCCTTGCCGGGGAATCCGGATGGCAATATAGTTCTCCGTTTTCTTCTCCAACAGGGAGAGGACGACAGCCTCTTTACCAGCCCTCTTGCCGACCACGGTGTCACCTTCCCAACGACCTTCTCGTGCGCAGGCCGCGATCTCAGGCATCTGGGAAATGTCTGTGCCGAAGTTCTTCTTGTGTTCACGGGGTTTGGAGTCCTTGTGCTGCTTGCGTTTCATGGCTTCGGGCAGTTCTAAGACCACTTGTGTTCTTTGACCTGTTCCATTATCCAGCGAATGAAGCGGAGTGCAGTGACAGATTCGGTGTGGTTTCCGAGAACGCTTTCTGTTCGCCTTGTAGACCGCCTCTCCATGCCTTGCCGAGTATCCGGGCTTCCTGCCCTTGCTGCTCTTACGAGGCGGTGTGCCGCGCTTTAGCTCGTTTCCAACGGTGGTTGGTGAACATCCGATTGCCCTGGCAATGGCTCTGTTCGTGTAGCCTGCGTTCTTGAGATGCTGGATCGCTCCTCGTTCCTCTCGCTGTAAGTGCTGTCCCTTCTTGCGTTCTACCGATTCTGTGATATAATCTTGGCAGTCCATAGTGATTGCCCTCCCCTTGGAAGAAGTTGTGTGCAAACTTCATTCTACCATGTGGGGAAAATCACTATGGATTTTTTCTTAGGTGTCCAACTTCATTTTACAATCGACCTCTATTTTAGCGTTAGAGAATTTCAGTATACTGTCCACGATTTTTTAATTGTCGAATCCGTGCTGCATAACCATTCATATACGGTTCAGCCAGAAGACGATCAATAACATCTGGTTGCCCCAGAAGTGCATGGGAATCACATTGTCAGCATCTACATGTTCTAGTAGGTATTTCATGCCCCAGTCATATTGTTGTTCTTGCCTAGGATCTAAAGGAACAAATGCCAAATCAACGTGCTCATTAGACAGCATATCAATTTGTTCTTTGAAATCTACAGCCATTTGCTGGTTGTAGTCCTCTGGTTCACCTTCCCAGTGCCACCAGTTCAAATCACCGGCATGATAAATGGTCAAGCCATCGATCTTTATCAAAAAAGCAACACCTTCGTCGGTTGACTTATATGTTGTTACAATAAAGTTTTCTTGCCTGATAGTCTCATTTGGGCCGATCATGATCGCATTTGGGGTTGTAGGAATATCATTTGACAGAACATACCTGATATTAGGAATCTTTTTCTGCCAATCGAATACAACGGGATTGAAATGGTCATCGTGATTGTGTGAAACAAAACAATTACATTTTGTTCCGCAAGTACCGCTGGCTCAATAACACCTTGTGTAATGATCCCAACCTTAGGTTCATCTAGGTAATAATCAAAAATCAGAACACTATTTTCCGTCTGAATGGCAAAACCACTGTGAGCAAGATACCAGACTTTCGCTCTCAAAGCAGACACCACCTTCCTACCGAATTTGATATTAAGGGATTATTTCAATCCAATATCCATCTGGATCCGTGATAAAAATAGATACCCATTTCAGGGTTTTCAAAACAGATTGCGCCCAGTTCTTTATGAAGCTGATAGGATGCCTCATAATCACTAGCCTTCATAGCCAGATGGTATTCCAGATCGCCCAAATTATAGGGTTCTTCTCGGTCACGCAGCCATGTCAGTTCAACCGAAAGCCCGTTTTCGATCTGTCAAAAAACGATCTTATAGGAACCATCTTCTGCACTGATTTCCTCTCCAGTAGGGACAAGGTTCAGCGCTTTCTCATAAAAATCCAAACTCTTTTCAAGGTTGAAGACATTAAAATTAAAATGACTGAAAGTCATATATCCACCTGCTTAATCTATAATTTCTTCTGATATTATCCTTTGCCTAGATAGGCGTTGGTAATTTCCTCAGAATGCAGCAACACTTTTGCATCATCGCTCGTGACAATTTTACCCGTTTCTAGAATATAGGCTCGGTCGGATATTTTCAGTGCCATACGGGCATTCTGCTCCACCAGCAAGATGGTGACTCCCATTTCACGTATCTGTTGAATCATCTTAAAAATATTACTGACAATCAGCGGTGCCAGACCCAATGATGGCTCGTCGAGCAACAGCAGTTTCTGGTTTGGCCATCATAGCTCTGCCAACAGCAAGCATTTGCTGTTCACCACCGGACAACGTTAGGCCAATCTGGTTTTTCGCTCTTCCAGAATGGGAAAAAGGTCATAGACAACTTTCAACGTTTTTCTTGTTTTCTGCATCTTTATGAAAGTTTCCACCAAGCATAAGATTATCCAGCACACTTAAATCGGGAAATACCCTGCCGGCCCTCCGGTGAAAGAATGCAACCTGATTTCACGATATCTCTTGTATCTCTTCCCGCAATTTCTTGCCCGAACAGACGAATAGAGCCAGATTTAGGAGGAACAATACCCATAATCGTGTTCATTGTCGTCGTTTACCGGCACCATTTGCACCTATCAGCGTGATGATTTCTCCCTGCTCAACCGACAAGCTAATACCCTGCAACGCCTGAATTGCACCGTAGCTTACATGGAGATCCTCAATGGTTAACGCATTCGCCATACTCAATCCACATCCTTTCCCAAGTATGCTTCAATCACACGTTCATTGTTGCCAATTTCAACTTGGGTGTACCTTCCGCGATCAGCTCACCATGATCTAAAACATAAATTCGTTCACAAATATTCATGACAAATTTCATGTCATGTTCAATCAGCAGAATGGTATAGCCAGCATCCTTTAACTGGCGAACGATTTGAAGCAGTTCTTGCGTTTCCTGTTCGTTCATGCCAGCAGCAGGTTCATCGAGCAAAAGTAACTCTGGTTGTGTCGCCAGTGCTCTTGCGATCTCCAGTTTTCTCTGTGCTCCATACGGAAGTGACGAGGGGAAATCAAATCTCTTTTCATAGAGATTCATCATTTTCAACAATCTCTCTGCCTCTTCTTTTGTTTTCTTGTCCTCAGCTTTCTTCTTACGTGTATTAATCAAAATGCTGAATACATTTGCTGTGGTTCGGCAATGCATGGCCATCATCACATTTTCCATTACTGTCATACGCGAGAATAGCCGGATGTTCTGAAACGTTCGCGCAAAACCCATCTGTACAATCTCATGCGGTTTCCTTCCGGTACTCTCCTGTCCATTGATGACGACTGTTTCCTCTGTTGGGGTGTAAATACCGGTAATCACATTGAACAACGTTGTTTTGCCGGCACCATTAGGTCCGATAACGCCTACAATTTCCTGGGCAAAAACTTCCATATTGATGTTTTGCAGTGCCGCAAGACCACCGAAGCGCTGAGTAATGCCTGCAACTTTAAGCACCTGTTTTGCCACGTTTCATTCTCCTTTCGCTACCTTTTGTTTTTAAGCCATCGTTCAAAGAGATAAGCTGCTCTTTCATCTGCCCAAAATCAAGATAGCCCATTATACCCTGTGGTCTGACAAGCATCATCAAAACCATAATTACACCGTATATCAACATGCGGTACTCCGCCAAACTACGCATCAGTTCAGGAATAACAGTAAGTACCAACGCACCCAGGATTGTTCCCGGCATACTACCCAATCCGCCAAAGATTACCATAACGCAAATTTCCTGAGAAACCTGTGTGGTAAACAATGTAGAATCAATATATGTAATATAAGGCGCATAAAACGCTCCAGCGACGCCGGCTAGCATGGCAGAGATCACAAACGTCGTGATTTTATAATGGACGACATTGACACCCATTGCTTCTGCAGCAGAATCATCATCTCGAATTGATTTAAGCGCCAAACCATAACGAGAGTTAACAAGTCTTCTGGAAATGAATATCGTTAGCAAAACTAGTGTAAAAATAACGTAGAATGCTGCAATATAAGAGTCTAACTCCACTCGAAGAATTTGAAGGGTGGAATATTCCGAATACCCATGGCACCATTCGTGACAGGAGTCCAATTGAGCTCGATTAGGCGGACAATTTCGCAGAAGCCCATCGTTACAATCGTCAAATAGAAACCTTTCAGTTTTAATGTTGGCAAAGCCAAGGATGAATCCCAAAATTCCGCAAACAATTGCTGCTGCAAGGAAATTGATCAGCGTACCCGTCCCAAATCGCGTTGCCATAATGGCGCCCGTATACGCGCCAATTCCCCAAAAAGCCGCATGTCCAAAAGACATTTGCCCCCATATAGCCCATAATCAGATTCATACTGAGTGCCAACATAATGTACATCAAGCTGACAGTGCCCATACGAAGGACATACTGGTTGGTAAAGAGGAACGGGAACAGCGCTACGAACAGTCCCACCACAATCATTATCGGGTTCTGGTGCAACGCAAAAAGCCCAGTCTTTTTCTCATCTGTGCACCTCCTACATCTTTTCGATTGCTTTTGCCGAGAATACCTGTCGGCTTAAATAGCAATACAATAATCAGAATCAAAAATGCTATACCGTCACGGAATGTAGAACTGATATAAGTCGCGCCCAAAGATTCTGCAACACCAATGCACAGTCCGCCGATGACTGCACCCGGCAAACTGCCTACGCCGCCGAGAACCGCAGCCGCAAATGTTTTCATACCAACAGAAAACGCCATCGTTGTTTCAATGGAATGATAGTATGCGCCAACCTAGACACCAGCAACGGCAGCCATAATGCCACTGACGATAAACGTTCCAGAAATAATCAATTTTACACTGATGCCCATCAATTTAGCTGCCACCATATTCTGGCTAACGGCACGCATAGACTTGCCGATCTTAGTCTTATAAACCACCAAGGAAAAGAGCGTCATAACAGCTACACAAACTATAAACATAATTATTTGTGTAGAAGTTAAATTGCATTTCCGATATTGAATCGAACAAGATTGATTAAATCGGGAAACTTTTTGGTTTCTGTGCCGCAAATAATCTGAATAAGATTGTCAATAATCGTTGACATACCCAAGGTACTGATAAGTCCAGCCATTTTGGGCGCATTATCTCTTCTGAGTTTTCTCAGGCCAATAAAGTCAACAGCAAAAACCTGCAGCACCAGTTGCCAAAAGGCTTACAATAACTGCAAGAACAATATTTCCATTCAACGCAAGGTCCACCGTCATTGCGATGTATGCACCTAACATATAAAGAGAACCGTTTGAGAAGTTGATCAATCTTAAAACACCAAAGACCAACGAATATCCTACCGCTACCAGCGCATATGTACTGCCTAGTGCGAGGCCATTTATGAGCTGTTGTAAAAAAACACGTATGTTTACCTCCTGCCCGTTATAATAAGGGATTGGCTGCCGCTATTGTAGTCGCGCAATAGCGGCAGCCAACAACTAAACCATTAACTTAGGGAACAAAACTAGGATCTGCCACGGCTACATAATCAAGCTGGACAAAGTCTCCATCTTCAATTGTAAGTGCATACGTATTCTTAAGCGCAGAACGCAGAGTGGGATGCATCGTAATAGTACCGGATGTTCCCTCAAAGCCCACAAGATTTGTAATATAATCGCGGATGCCCTCTCTACTAGGACCTTTGGCACGAATAGCATCACAAATGATGTTAATCGCATCATAGCTGTGGGTTGCGTAGGAATCGATACCACTACCGACCTTTTCAAGATAATGCTCTTCCAGATAGGCATAGTCACCGCTATGGTTGTTGATATCGAAAGAATTCATCATAGTCAGGCCATTGCCATCCTCACCCAGGACTGCGAGCGCTGCCTGATTGTACATAGAAGCATCGCAGAAAAACAGGCAGCTTGATATCCAGATCCTTCATCTGCTGCACAGCAAGAACGCCTTCGTTGTAGTTGGTGACCAGGTAGATCGTGTCAGGTTCAGCTGCAGTACACTTAGTCAGCAGGGTGGTAAAGTCTTTGGTGGAACCTGTAGTAAATGCTTCCGCGGCAACAACTTCACCGCCCAGAGGCTCAAAATACTTAAGGAACAGGTCGCGGTTCTGTACGCCCCAGTCATCATTGGCGTAAATCATAGCAACCTTACGTGAGTTATATTCGTTATACATAAACTCGGCCGTGTTTTTAAGCATATAAGCCTGATTCAGAACGAGTGTGAAGCAGAAGTCACCAGTGCCGGTAAAATCTGCATGAGAAGCATGAGGAGAAATCATGGGGATACCGGCTTTCTGCAAAAACAGGAGCCGCTGCCAAAGAACAGCCAGAAGTCTGGCTACCAATCACACCAGATACTCTCCATCTGCTACAATCAGGTTTGCAGCATTCAGGGTTTCCTTGGGGTCTTTCTTATCATCATAGAAGTCAACCTCAATCAGATGTCCATCAATACCGCCTTCGGCATTAATCTTATCCCGATAGATCTCGATCGCGTTTTTATATGCCTGACCATACTGTGCGCCGTCACCGGTCAGAGGGCCGATCATTGCAATACGATAGGGTTCTTTTTCAACAGCTTCTTCCTTCTCGGGAGCAGCAGCCTCTTCCTTAGCAGCGGGAGCTTCAGGAGTGTCAGTGGTTTCAGAGGAGCTACAGCCTACGAACATGCCAAGTACCATCACTAAGCAAAGCAGGGTAGCAAGCAAGCGGGTGATATTTCTTTTTTTTTTCATATTGTTGTTCTCCTCCCTTTTTGTTTTTTCGGGTGTTGTTAAATTTTATAAAAACGCTTAGCGTTTTCATACATAATGTCGCGAGCAGCAGTCATTGCAAATTCGTAGGTAATATAGCCTTCATCTACAAAGCTCTGGAGTACATCTGTAAAGTATTTACGGAACATCTTTGCTGCATACCAGATAAACTCTACAGGCGCACCGCCATCGCTACCGTACATCAGTTTTTTGGTAGGTGCCATTTCCAAAATGTCTCGGATTTTAGTTGCGCCGCCGGCGCCGGAGACGATCAGCATTTCGGAGACGTCTCCATAAACATTTTCATAATGGTTCATCATGATGCCCAGCTCCTCTGCATAGGGATAACCACAATGAATCAGCATCATTCGAGTCTTCGGATATGCATTGACTGCTTCATAGAGCAGCATCGGATTTGCATAACGTACATTGTTCAACGGGCCATCGCCAGTTCCTGTATGGACCTGCATGGGCAGATCCTTTTCTGCACAGAATTCACAGGTCTTGCAGAAGCAATAGTCTCTGACAACCTTTTCATATTCCCGGTTTTTGGGGTCAGACAGATAGAGATAATAGCCCTTTTCTGAACTCTTCTTCGCTGAGGACCTTCACATCAAGACCGGTCTTATACGCAATGATACTCTTCAGACCAACATGATGCGGTCTATTGGTGATTTCCTCAATTTTCTTCATAAACAACTCTGTGAATTCTTCAAAAGAATGTGTTCCATCTTCTAGAATGTCTTCACAAACCCATTCAATTCTATTCAGTCTGGCATCAATGTAACCGACCATATCTTCATCGTATTCGGCAATCTCATTCGGCTGAAGCAGTTTTTGCTTACAGGGTAACCCATATCAGTGACTAAGCCTTTCAACTTTACATCAGCGAAGAGCTTAGCGATGTAGTTTTGCGGTCCTCTGTGACCAAGCGATTGCTTTCATCAAAAGCTGCTCGATGGTTGTATCGCTCGGCATCCCCATAAACTCACTGTACTGTTTCACAAACATGTTGAAAAAATTGTACTTTTCAGAATTTCTTCATTTTGGGGATTCAAACTAAAGTTAAACCGTTGCGCATAGTTTCCTTTGGACAATCTTGTTGTGGGAAACGGATGTGCATGGTTATCGATCAGGGGAATTGCAGACAAATCAATTTTCATTTTGAATAACCTCCAAGAATAATTTATGTCACATTCATCTATATGAATATGATTTCAAATTCGAATAACCAATTACAATGACATAGCACCAAAAAAATCCGTTGTGCGCTTTTCCGAGCCTTTCAGCTGAATATGATATGGTGCAATATTGATTTGGCGATTCTTTTGATCTGCATTCTCTATTCTTTTAAGTAGTAGGTGTACTGCCTCCTACCCATCGCTCGGCTATCTCGGGTTATGCAGCTGAATGGATAGCCCAAAGCATCTAGCAGGGTCACTCTGTCAATGCCAATTAACGCCAAATCCCTACCCAAGCGAATATTATGTTCACGTGCAGCCTTGATTAGTCCGATGGTCGTACGGTTGTTGGATGTTAATATGGCATCTGGCAAACGACTGGATTGGAAGATTTCAGATGCTATTCGATAAGCGGTTTCACTGAAATCACCATAATAGATAAATTGCTCATCCACTTCAATATCTGCATCTTGTAATGCCACTTTATATCCGTCAAAATCGCTCCCTGCCGATTTGCAACGACAAATCGCCAGTGATGACAGCAATCCGGCTATATCCTTCATCAATCAGGACTTGTGTAGCAACATAAGCTTCCTGAAATTATCAAAATGTACACTATCGAATTGGTAGCTTTGGATATGTCGATCCAGGATGACTACAGGAACATCTACGTTTTGCAGTTGGATTCTCAAATCTGGCAAGTCTTCTCTGGATGGTGTAATAATGATGCCACAAACACGCTGTTGGGATAATGTCGGATCGCCTTTCTCTCCCTGTTTGGGTTGTTATTGGTGTCGCAACATATCATCGTAAGATTTTGTGCATCAACAACTTCGTTTTATTCCAGCTAAAACTTCACCAAAAACTCATTATCAATCTCGGAATGACTACCCCCAATTGTTGTATTTGTATTTTCGAGAAAGACTTTGCGCAATTAGTGATGGTTCATAATTGTTTTCCTGAATAACACGAAGTACCTTCTCTTTCGTCTTAGGATTAACATGCTCAGAGTTATTCAAAACTCTTGACACGGTAGATTTAGAAACACCACAGAGTTTAGCAATCTCAGTAATCGTCATATTCCACCTTCTAAATCTCAAAATGGTACCGGTTCCATTGATGAAATAATAATGCTATTTCCCAATAATGTCAATATATAACTTCATTTTAATATAATATTTGTGACATATTCTCTAATTTCATCTATAATATTCGTTGATTTTCTCCAAAAACAGGAACCGGTTTCATTTGAAGTGCAAAATAGTGCAAATGAAAACCCAGATTTGTGTGATTGACTGATATGGCTGTTGTGCCCCGGCTTCAATTAAGTTAAGGCAATACCGCATAATGCAAAACAAGTCAAAATGTGATATACTATTCTCATGGATAAGCAAATAGGAGTCTGTCCGCACTGAGCGATGAGCTTGCACAGGTGCGGACGAAGAAAAAGAATTTCTCACACAGATGGACCGCATCATTCCGTGGGGAGAGTGGATCGCACTCATTCGGCCGTGTTATTACAAAGGAGAACGCGGCAACAAGCCCCTACGATCTGGAACGGATGCTCCGAATCTACATGATCCAAAATCTGTACAATCTTTCTGATATGGCTACTGTTGCGGAAGTAATTGACAGCCGTGCCTTTTCAGAATTCTGCGGCGTAGAGTCCAGCAATCAGGTGCCTGACGGGGATACACTGGGGCGATTCCGGAATCTGCTGATGCAGAATGATCTGCAACAGCGCCTGTTCGCCCAGGTTGTAGCTCTGCTGACGGAACGCAACCTGATTCTCAAGAAGGGCACGATTGTCGACTCAACTTTCATCAAGCGCCATCTTCTACCAAAAATAAGGACAAGAAGCGTGACCCGGAGGCGCATTCTGCTAAAAAAGGGCAACACATGGCACTTCGGGTACAAGGTCCATGTGGGAGTTGACCACGAAACTGGCATTGTGCACGCACTGGAAGTGACATCTGCCAACAAACACGATGTATGCATGATAGCAGAACTTCTGATCGGAGAGGAGCAGGTTGTCTACGGAGACAGCGGCTATCTCGGAGCCGAAAAGCGCCCTGAAGCGGTAACTACAAACAAATCTGGTAAGCGCATTCATTACAAAATCAATTGTCGTCCATCTCAGAGCAAGCAAAACACCAACCGATCCAGAGCACAGATCAAAGCGCAGAGAGCGCGAAATCTTCCGTTCGAGCCAAAGTGGAACATGTCTTTGCTGTTGTGAAGCAGCAGCTGCGCTTCCAAAAAACACGATACCGGGGTCTGCGAAAACAGACCGCAAAATTGAACATGTTATTCGCACTTGCGAATCTGATTCTGGCTGACAGGCCCTGCCTGGCAGCTTGAGTCAGTGCGCATATGTGGACATTTTGAGAGACATTCCGATCGTTATTCACGGTCGGATTTTCTTTTGCCCTCAAAAGGTCATTTGTGCGGTGTTGCCATAGACACTGTTGATTTTGCTACGCCTGCTTTTCTGCAATCATTTTAATCGTTATATTGTTTTCCATAAAACTTTCCCCAAAAGCTTCAATATGCGTCAAATAATGTAAATAATAGTATTATTTATGTATAATATTACCATTTGATTATTATAATTTCAATACTGAAACTTCGATATTCTTACAGTATAGAACTTAGATGTTGAATAAACGACAGCTTGTGGCTATATCTTAGCCCAAAAGCAAAACAAGCCATAGAGCAACTTGTGGATTTACTACAGTTTTGTGAAAAATTTTTTGCTATCTTACAAAAAACATTTTCGGTATTGACATGTCTTATTTAATCAATATAATAAAAAACAAAATTGGAACCGGTTCCCTATTGTAAAACATATAGTTTCAATGATACATGGCCAAATAATGTAACACAAACACACCAACAAGGAGGTCGCTATGAAATATTACTTAAACGGGTTTCAAGATGTTCCCCGCGATAAACAGATGATCGACATAACGAATCCTGCCAATGGAAGAATTCTTTGTCAAATGCCATATCCATGTAAGGGTGATGGCGCCCAGATTCTTGATATTGCAGAATCGGGATTTGCAACATGGTCAGCAGTTCCCATTGCTGAGCGTGCAGACATCATTATGAAGTACGCAGCGTTGCTTGAAGAGAATGTATCAGAAATCGCAGAAATCGAATGCATGGATATGGGAAAACCAATTTCAGAGTGCCTCGGTGAAATAGCACATTCTGCAAACGTAACCCGTGCATATGTTGAAAAGGCGAAGCATTTACAAGGACGTACAGTTTCTCATAATCAGAAGGGACTCCACAAAGATATCATTTTCACGCTACATGAGCCTCTTGGCGTTATCCTCTGTGTTGTACCATTTAATTATCCTGTAGAGCTATTTACGCACAAAGTTATTGCAGCATTAATCATGGGCAATTCTGTTATTGTAAAACTGCCCTCTGATAATCCGCTTTCTATTATTAAGGCTACAGAAAAGTTAATTGACGCAGGTGTGCCGGCATCCGCAGTGCAATTAGTTTTTGCCAATCATCAGTTTGTTTCTGATGAACTTACAAAAGCCCCAGAATTGCAGCGGTTACTTTGACAGGAAGTACGCAGGCCGGTATCGAAGTTTGGAAGGACTGTGCCGATAATCTGCATCGTGTTTTTTCTTCGAATTGGGCGGAAACGATCCTCTTATTGTTTTCCCCCCGATGCAGATCTAGACTATGCCGCAGATGAAATTGTTAACAGCAGAATGGGTAATACGGGTCAGATTTGTTGTGCCAGTAAACGATTCATTGTACATATCTCTGTTGCTGATGAATTGATTAAAAAGCTGGTTGTCCGTCTGGATTCGCTAAAGCGCGGCGATCCCATTGATCCTAATACCCAGTTGGGTTGCATTATTAATTCGGATGCTGCACAAGTTGTTATGTCCCAGATTCAACATACCATTGACCAAGGTGCAACTTGCGTGTATGGCAACAAGCTCTGTTACAATACTTTTGTCGAACCTACAATCTTGGTCAACGTATCCCGTGAAATGGATATTGCTATGGATATGGAAGTGTTTGGACCTGTTATTCCTATTATCACCTACGAAACAACCGACGAGGCAATCGAAATTGCCAATCAGTCTTGCTATGGACTAGAGGCCAGTATTATTTCCAGGAATATGGAACTCGCAATTAATACCGCTTCAAAGCTCCAGGCAGGCAGCGTCGTTGTTAACGGTGCTGGCAGTTATCGACATATGGATATGCCTTTTTGGTGGGTATAAAATGTCTGGTATTGGACGTGAAAGTGTTTCGACGACTCTTGAAGAATTCAGCCAAGAAAAGAATTATGTCATCAAAAAATGTTTTATAAAGTGAGGAAGCAATATGAAAGTATTAATGATTACAGCTCCCGGTTATGACGATCTCGAAGTGTTTTATGCATATTACCGTGTTTTGGAAGCCGGTCATGAAGTTGATATAGCTTCAGTAAATAAAGGAATGGTTGTTGGTAACCATAGTCAAATTGAAGCTAATCTGTCCTATGATGATGTAATTTCTAACGATTACGCTGGATTGATTTTACCTGGTGGAAGCGCTCCGGAAACTGTGCGTCTGTATGATACTGCTGTTAAAATTGCACATGACTTTATGATGGCAAATCTTCCTGTAGCCGCTATTTGCCATGGCCAGCAAGTGTTGATTACTGCCGGTGTATTAGAGGGAAGAAAGTGCACCAGTTATGCCTCTATTCGAGATGATATCAAAAACGCCGGCGCAGAATATACGGATGCCCCTTTAGTTGTGGACGGGAATCTCGTTACCTCTCGTTGCCCCTCAAGATTTACCATTTTTTGTAAAAGCATTCCTTGAATTGATCTAAGTTTATTATAATTCTTTTTTCCAATAACATTACGGTAATTCCCCGTCAAAAAACAGTGTTTATCTGTTTTTGACGGGGAATTTCTGATTTTGGATGAAAGCTGTTTATTAGGGTGTATCTGAAAAGTCAAAAATAGCGAAACGTACAGATAATGTACAATAACTTGCGCAAATTGAAAACCGCATAAAAGAAGACATAGCATGCAGGCTCTGGTAGAATGAAGTTGCCAGACACCATTCTGAAAGGAGACAGCAAACTATGTCCGAGAAAATTGTACAGCTAAACGAGGAAATTATCAAGGGACAGATCAAAAGGAATTAGTCCGCGGTAGCGTGGAGGAAACCCTGAACGAGCTGCTGGAGAAGGAGGCGGAGTCGCTGACCCAAGCCGCCCGCTATGAGCGCAGCGAGGTCCGTCAGGGCTACCGCAGCGGACACTATGATCGCAGCCTCACCCGACCTCCGGCGACGTTGCGCTCCCATGCCGCGGCTCAAGGGCGTGTCCTTCCGAGACTGCCATCATCGTTTCATTCCCTTTCCTCCCGATTTTCCTTTTGAAGTCATACCGAAGGAACAGTTCTAGCCAGAACATTTCGGATACAAAAGTACACATTTTTATCGATATTAAAGTAGAATCGGGTCTTGCAAAATACATATGAAAATGTTATTATTAGATGAATCCAAAGTTGCCGAAAGTTTGCTCTGGTTAACAAACTGTAATGTATCCGCATTGTTTGCCCACCGAAGGAAGGTCCTGGGTGATTTTTAATGCCTTGGCCGCTTGACAGACTTCACCTCTGCTCCACCGCTCTTTCCATTCCGGGAATTCCGCCGGTTTTGGAGATGGCCGTCGACCAAACTGAACGCCCCGCGCTTTCGCCGCCGCAATGCCCTCTGCCTGCCGCTGCCGGATGAACTCACGTTCCGTCTGCGCGACGTAAGAAAGAACTGCAAAACGATGTCTGCGATCAGCGTGCCCGTCAAATCCCGATTTTGCCGCGTGTCCAGCAGCGGCATATCCAGCACCACGATGGCCGCGCGCTTTTCCTTTGTAATGACGCGCCACTGCTCCAAAATCTCTTCATAATTGCGCCAAAGACGGTCGATGCTCTTGACAACAAGCGTATCGCCGTCTTTCAATTTGCGCATCAGTCGTCGGTACTGCGTCCGCTCGAAATCCTTTCCGGACTGCCTGTCCACAAAAATTGCGGTTTCCGCAATTCCAAACCCAGTCAACGCAATCATTTGGCGTGCCGCGTTCTGTTCTCTTGTAGATACACGTGCATAGCCATATTCCATTTTTCAGACCTCCAATCTATTTCCGGATACGATAGATTGTAAGTCAGCTGTTAACCATACCGTTCAAGTAATCGTTTCTGTGTTCACCTCGCTCAAAATATTAAAGTTATTATAACTCCATATTAACTCTGTTTCGGATTTTTGGCAAGGCTGAAAAGTTATTATGAGTCCATAATAACTTTAATTGGAGATGGTAACATGGATAAAACAAATGAAAAGCACTTCGGCTTGCTTCTGGCTGGCGCGCGGCATGAAGCAGGTAGAGCTTTTGCGCAGCTGCAGCTCGCGGCGTAGACCTGAGCATTCCCCGCGCTCTCCCTTCTGGAAGGACAGCGCCGTCCGGTCTCTGATATCGAGCTGTGCGCGCTTGCCGAGATTCTCGGTGTCAGCGCCGACGAGCTTCTGGGGCGCACGAGCGTATAACATGGGGCTTTTATGGACTATTACGCAATCGGACAGCGCGTCAGAAAGTTTCGCAAGTCGCAGAATCTCTCGCAGGAGCAGCTTGCAGAGATGGTAAACATCTCCACGACGCATATGAGTCATATTGAAACCGGAAACACGAAGCTGAGCTTGCAGGTGTTCTGTGATCTTGCCTCCGCGCTGCACGTCAGTGCTGACGATCTGCTGTTCGACGGACGTCCTTCCGGAAAGGCGGTCTGTACGCAGGAAATCGCGAACCTGTTAAGCCGCTGTTCGCCTTCGCAGGCACAGGTCCTGAAAGACCTGCTCTTTGCCGCCAAACAGTCTATGGACAGCTATATGCCCTGATTTTTCACAACAAGCCCAAACGCAGGACGGCATCTTTCGATACCGTCCTGCGTGTTTATGCTTCCAGATGCAAGAATCGTCTGGCATAGGCGCCCGCGCCGGTGTTCTTGAGAAAGACGACGTTCAGCTCGTGTACACCGGTCAGCGGCGGGCAGAAAAAGTGCCCGAACTGTGCGTCGGCTTTTACAACCGCCTCATACAGGAAGCTCACGCCGCAGCCAGAGGCGACCAGCTCGCGGATGATTTTGAAGCTGCTGATGCACACGCAGCTCTGAAACGCCTCAATGCCGTAGCCCTGCTGAAAAAGCTCACGCTCCAGAATATTTCTCGTGCCGGAACCCGGTTCACGCAGAATCAGGCGCTCGGAAAACAGCTCCTCCAGCCGCACGCTTTTCCGCTCCATGGGTGATCCTTTGCGCAGATGCCGATATACGGCTCGGCGCGCAGCAGAAAGTGGTCGTAGCGGCGCTTGTCGAAAATACCCTCAAGAATCACAAAGTCCAGCTCCCCCGCCTCGAGCTGCGCCAGCAGGTGCGCGGTGTTGTCCACGGTAAAATACAGCTCGTTATCCGGCATTTCCAAATAGCGCCGGATTTCCGGAATGAGAATGTAGTCGCCGATGGATTTCGTTGCCCCGATGCGAAGCAGCGTCTTCGGCTTTTCTGCAAGCAGGCGCGTAAGCTCGGCGTCATTGTATTGCAGGCTGATCGCGTAGCGCTCCAAAATCTCACCCTGCACGGTTTTGCGGAGCTTTCGCTCGTCGTAGGAAAAGAGCTTCACGCCGTATTGCGCTTCTAAAGACTGAATCTGCTTCGTGACGGCGGGCTGCGTCAGATGGAGCGCATCCGCCGCGCGGCGGTAATTCATTGTCCGGCAGAGAGTCAGAAAGGTCAAGAGCTTCTGGTCCATGGCTCGGCCTCCTGATAACAACTAAGAATCGTCAAATTCCGTTTTATGATTTTATTTTATCATATTTCTGTGCTATCATAAAGCCGCAAACGGAAAAAACACAAGCCTTCAGGAGGAGATTTTCATGAAAAACCGTCACAAAACTGCTGCCCGGCTGTGCGCTGGCGCTGGTGATTGCCGCGATTGCGAAGCTGCTGGAATCGCTCGAGGCAAGCGCCGGGCTCCATCTGATCGGCGCGTCCGTCATCGCGCTTTTCATCGGCATGCTTGTCAACCATTTCTACAGGCCCAACGACGCAACAAAGCCCGGCATCCGCTTCACATCCAAAAAGATTCTGAAATTTGCCATCATCCTGCTCGGCGCGAGCCTTAATATTACGACCGTGCTGACTGTCGGCAAAAATTCTCGCTCACGGTCATGTCTCTTTACGCTCGCGACCTGCTTCGGCCTCGGCTACTTCATCGGAAAAGGCGCTGGGGCTGAACTGGAAGACCAGCAGCCTGATTAACGCCGGCACCGGCATCTGCGGCGGCTCTGCCATCGCGGCGATTGCGCCCGTCATCCGCAACCGACATGGACGTTGCCTACGGCTTATCGGTTCATGGCTTCATCATTTCGCCGTTGCCATCGGCGTGAGGGCACATGCTCGGCATCGTCTGACCGGAAATCTGTTCTAAACGATTAAAAAGCGCCATCCAGTAAACTGATGGCGCTTCCGTTTGGTGTGCCTGCAGAGTTTCAGCCCGCAAAGCGCAAAATAAATGAAAACTCCATTGTATCCGGCGGCTTCGACCGGAACAATACTGCTCGCCCGCAGGAAGGCTGCCTTTATGCGCGCGTTGAGGCGTGACTTTCGTCCGCCATCCGGTCTGCCGGATTGCCGGGTTTACGGATGTGGTTCCAGTGGCAAAGAGTCTTGCCAGCAGCGTCACCGTCTGCTCGCAGGTAAGATTGCCTGCTCGCCAGGCCGCTTCACCTGCCCAGCCGCCGTTGCGATTGCCGTCCCCGCGCGCCCAGGTGCCGCTGATCGCGCCCATATCACCGGTATTGCAGAGGACGCTTTCATCCGCCAGCGCGAGTCTCCGGTCCGCTGCCAGAGAGCCTTTGTGGGCACCACGGCTTCGCCATTTTGCAAAGCGCCAGGTGTCGTCGGTTGAAGTTCCCCTGACGTCTCCCAGCATCATGGAGCGGCGCCGCTCGGTCTGCGGCTGGCTCAGATCCGTAGCCATGCGCCTGTCTGTATGCGGAAACACCGCAGAAGCCGCGCAACCGTCTCTCAGTACCAGGTTCAGCTCGTTCCAAGAATGCCCCACTGCTTGCGGCGGGCGGTACGGCGCTCTGCGCCAGTTTGAGACGGTCCCTGTCATTTCACCGGTGCCCAGCACATCTGCCGCCGTAGAAAAGCACAGCTGTCTCTGCTGCCGCGCTCATGGCGCCGGGCCGAGGCGGGTATCACCGGTCGCGCCCGCCCGGCCATCGTCACGCTCTTCCTCCTGCGTAGGTCAGGTAAACCGGCGCCGCTGCCGTCAGCCGGGATTGTAGAACGTAACAGCGCTTTCAAGGGGATCGTGCGGCTCACGCCCGCCTGTCTGTTCCAGGATCCAGTTCTGCACGCACGAGCGATGGTGCCGGATTCGTCGATCGCCTTGTAAAGTTACTTCGCAGCTGCGCCTCGTTTTCGGCAGTGAAGTAGTCGATGTCGCTGGCTAAAGCATGTCAGTCCGTCAAAATACCTGCGGGTGTCGTCGTTCGTCACCCAGGATGTTATGTCCGACCGCCTGAATCTCCAGGTCGTAGATTTCCGGCGGTCAGGTCGTTGGACATATTCCAGGCAAAACAGGAAGAAATCGTCAGATTGTTATATGGCGGGGAACGCCGTCAACATAAATGGTGGCAACAAAGCCGTCTTCGGTAATGGTTGCATAGCGTCCGTATGCAGACTGTCGTCGCCCGCCAGAACCGCCGTCGTCACACATTGCGCAGCGCAGCTGCAAGAAACGCGCAAAGCCGTCTTTTTCATCCTATCATTTTCTTGCAAATTACGGTACTATTGTAACCTTTGTTGCCAATCCGTCGAATCTTTTTTCTTTACCGCCGGTGGTGGTGTTATACCATAAAAATATAAAAATCGGGCAGCATCACAAAATTGTGCGGTGCTGCCCATCCAAACGCAACTGCGTCTTCTTTGAAGCCAACGGTTTTCTTTCCGCAGCCGCGAGATCAACCAGATCCAGCGCGCTGCTTTGCGCACCGCGGCGACGCGCAGGTCTTTGAGCCGCTGGTTCAAAGTGGAGCTGGCGCGACAGCGGCAAGCTGATCTGCGTTAAAACAGCCGCACCCGCGCAACTGTTTCCTATGTCTGCGCCTCGGCGAAAGCGGCGCGCGCCGACCGGATGCCGGCGCTTTACGGAAGACGAGTGCGCAGTATAAGCGTGGCAGCGCATGTCCATGATTCCTGCAAAACGCCACCCACGAGCAGTACTGGAAAGCGCAAATCGGTCTGAATGCCTGTTCGGCGCGCTGCATCTGTCCGGGAAGACTGAGCGTATCAACGAGCCGTTCGTTCTCAGCTGACAGGAGTGCTGGCGCCGATTGATGCTGTATTTTTAGAGAGTCTCGCGCTATGAGCTTGCGGCTGCGCTGCTTGCCTGCCGGGCCGACAAGGTCCAGCAGCCCCGAGCGCGATGTTCGCAGCGGACCCACGGCGAAGACGGTTTCGCCCAACCGTCCGCGGACGTCCAACCGACGCCGGGCTTGAGCTTTTGAAAACCCGGCGCAGCCGCCGATGTTCGCATGCTGCCAAGAAAGCATCTGGAAACTCCGGCGGGCGCGCTTGGTTTCCATTCGCAGCCGCCGCCGGAGCGCGGCTGGTGGAGCCGACGTTCGACTGCATCGACGAAATGGGCACGCCCCTTTAATGGAAAAGTTTGATTCTTGAGATCATGGGTCGCAACCGAACCTCATCTTTAACTGCGGATACATTTTAGACTGCCTGCGAAGGGTCGATTTTCAAATAACGATAGCGGCAGGTCCCTGCCGGGCTTTACTACCATCTGCCGGCCCACGCAGGGAAAGCGCACGTGGGATGTCTCCGAGGGAAGAGCTGTGCTGCTCTGCGCGCAGAAGACGGCAGCAGATCTTTGCTGGAAACCTCGGCGGCTTTCGCCGCCTTCGCCGATTATGCATGCGGTGTTTCGGGCAGGTAGACTTGATCTTTCCCAGCTGACGACGCGCGCGCAGCGACGCTGCCGGAGTTTTTGCCGCGCTTCGACCGCCTGCACACAGGCAAGCGGGACGTCGGTCATCTTGTGCGACAGCGCCCATGGGACTTCATCCGGCAATATAAGGTCCATCACACAGGAGCCGCAGCCGTCTTTCTCCGCGCTTGCTCGACACGTTCTGGCGCCAAGCGAGATATTCTTTTGGAGCGCACGCGCTGTGAAAACGCAGGCGCTTCGCAAAACGCTTACAAACCCATTATAAGTGAAGCCGCCAACCAGCAAAAGGAGCTCGAGGCGTTTGACCGCGAGCATCTGGTGCCGCCTGGGAGCATACTGCATCTTCAGAAATCTTCATGGTCTGCGGGTAGCGGTTGATCGCCGTTGATTTACGACCCCGATGAAGCGAAATCATTATCTCGCTGAACTCGCTATCTCGCCGCAGCAGAACGCCGCAAAATTCTATAAGGACTACCAGCAAAACGAGAAGGTCCTCACCGAGCAGATTGCAGCGGGCGAGGCAGAGCTTCGTATCTGGCAAGCGCGTGCTCGACGAGCTGTCTCGTGGAGTCCCGAGCGCGTTATCATCCAGCAGGAGCTGATGATGGCGGTGATCTGCGAGAAAAAGATAGCTCATCGTGAAGCAGGACATCTGGCTGCACAGAAAATCCACGGCAGCCACGTGATCATCGCTCAGCGCCTGAAACGCCGCCGCCCGACCGGACACCACGAGGCGATGCAGCTTGCCGCCTATTTCGCAGGCGCAAGAACGTCCGGTCGACCATACGCGCGTCAAAAACGTCAAGAAGCCCGCCGGCGCAAAGCCCGGCATGGTCATTCATTTGACCATCATTCGACCATCACCCCGGACGGCGCTGGCAGAAAACGGTGGAGGGATAAGCATGTACCGATCATAATGACAAGCACTATGCCGTGAATACAGACTGTGAATACTTCCGCCATGAGACGAAATTCTCCTGAACGGTTCAACTGGCCTACGCCGGAGCGACTGCGGCGGTACTTCGCTATACACCGAAAGCGGCATCAAGCGACTGTCTGGTTGCATGATTCCGCCGACGAAAGGGCAAAACTTTGGGTGATTTAAGCAGTTTATCCGCGCGCGAATTCGCGAGCTGGACCGGAAAGAATAAAATTGCCTCGCCTCAAACACTACTGTTGAGGTGGAGCATATGAAACGCAAAACAGATGCGCTGTTTGATCTGGTGCGACCTGATCGTCCTCCCGAGGTGCGGCACAAGCGGCGCTGCATCCGGCATCAGGACGCAGCGCAGCGGCGCAATCGCACCGAATTCCTGACGATTACCTGAGACCTTCCGTCAAGACACCTGGAGGCAATCCTCCGGCACTGCTTCTGGGAGGTCGCCTTGCCTATGGTGGCCGTGTTTCCAGCTGTCGCCAATTCCTGCCGCAACCCCTGCTGCCGGAACTCCGGTTCGGTCGGCGGAACCAGCAACTCGAATAGTTTGAACTGCTGCACGCACCTGCATCTGTAATAACGGCAAATTCTTCCGCTGGTCGGCGGAACCAGCAGCGGCAATACCCCGAACTCCGTCGATGCGCTGCCGGTGCGGGTGCAGTTTCCCGCTCGTCCGGCCTGAATGGCGGCATCCATCACGGCAGCTGCTGCCCGGTAACCTGTGGCTGTACCCTGCTGCTGGTGCGGGCTGCCGCAATTACCCACGATGACAACCGGCGCCCTCAAGCCCCCGAACACGCCGATGTTTCGTCCGGCTCTTTGTCTTGCGCAACGCCCGGTTTCGGCGATATACTGGTTCCAATCTGAATGGGAGATGACATGGGAAACTTTTTCTTGCAGATTTTGCGCCCCTGGGCGGAAGGCTGCTGACGAATTGGACGACTTCTTTCACGATTTTCTGCCGCACCGAACCGCGCTGAACGCCGGTGTTGTTTTTGTTGCCGCCGTGTTCGATGCTGGGCTACGCTTTTGAGCCGCAACCGTATAAACGCGGTTGCCATCGGCCGCGCTTGTCGTCGCGCTGGGGGCTGAACCCTTGTAATCATTCAGAACGAAAAAAGCTCCCGCGGAGCTTCAAAATTCAAATCATAAACAGCAAAAGCGCCCAGGTTTACATGCCGCAGGGCGCTCAAGGTTTTGTATTCCATAGGAAATTGCATCTGCGCAGGCGTCAGGCTTTGCAGGCTATCCAGGCTTCGCACCGGTGTTGCGCCGCGTGTGCAAAGCGCAGCTGCCCCATCGGACCCGTCATCGAACAAACAGCGGGCTGTATTCGTGCTGCAGATTGTCCAGGCTTCCGCTCCATGTGCCGCCCTTGCCGCAGAAGCCGGTACTGCGCAACGAGCGTTTTTTTCGCCCATCGCGTGAATCAGCCGGTTTCTGGACAGCGCCTGCTGCGCCGAAAACCAGCTCAGCCGCCCGCGGCATACAGAACGTGCTCGCGCACCGGGCAAACCAGCTCCGTCGCCGGAACCAGTGCTGCCGCCATTTTGCAGGCAAGCCTCTGCGCCGTCCGTCCGCGCCCGTTCCCGAGCAGAGCGGCAGCCTCCCAGCGGCAGACGCCCGGCCTGCGCGGCAGCAAACGCTGCGCAGGGGAATGTAACTGCCGCGAGCCGACGACGCTGATCACGGCTCTTGTGAGCGACATGTCGCCTCTGCAAAGAGCGCTGCTCGGGATCGCGCCGCTGTCGGAGGCGCTGCGGAAAGGATAAGATGGCGTCGCGAATGTCACGCCCGGCCTTTTCCGCCGTAAGAAGAGTTTACGTCAAGCTGCCGCTCCGGTTTAAAAGCGCGGCAATATGCGCTGCCTCCGCTTCGAGCTCCAGCCGCTGCACATCCTTTCAGGTAACCTCGCGCAGCGGGTCCTCTTCGATGCCGATTGCGCGCCTGTTTGTTCCTCCGCAAGGCTCAGAGCATCCGCAGCGTATCGCCCAGCGGCAGGCACAGAAGCTACATCACCCCGCCTGTCTGCTTCACCGGCGGAACCTCCTGGCGCGGCGGCTTTTCGTTTGGCGCTTTCACCAATGTGCCGTCCTCTAAAACTGCACGGGCTGAATCTGATAGTGATGGCATCCCGCGAGCTCTGCTCCGGGAACGTGCTGAGGATGATAATAAAGATGTCTTTTTCTTCGCTCTGCCGGTTCTGCCGATGGTGATAGTGCACACTGTTCTCCGGCATCGTTGATCACGCAAAGTCGACATCGTCGACGTCGATGCCGCGCGAGGCAACGCGTCGGTTGCAATGATAACTTTTCTTCTGAACGGTTTTTTCACGCTTTGTTGCGAATACGCCGGCGTAGTCCGCCTGATGCCGCGCCGAAGCGCTTTTAAACGTCGCTCAGGCGCTGGCAATACGACCTCGTGTTGCATCGTCATCGAGCGAGCGTGCGGATGAGCCGATTGCCATGTCGATTTTCCAAAGTGCGGCGGTGTAATCAATACGGTGATATGGTGCTTTCACATCCGCCGGCACCGATTTCGACTCGTCTCGCTGATACATCCACTGAAACGGTCATGACCTCCTGCGAAATCGTTGCGGAGAACAGACCGAGGTTCTTCCGGTTTTTCGCTCGCTCGATGATTTACCGCTCACATCGTCGAAAAGCGCATATCGAGCATCCGGTCCGCTCGTCGAGTACCACGGTCAGAATTGTCCAGCCGCAAGCGTCTTGCGCTGTCGTGGTCCATGAGCTTACGCCTGGGCGTTGCCACGACGATCTCGCGGGTGCTTCGCGAGAGCTGTTTGATCTGCTGCTCGATCTTCGCCCCCGCCGTAGAGCCACCGCGCGACGGATCTGCTGAACGCGGCTAAAGCTGAGCTCGTCGCGGAATCTGGATGGCAAGCTCTTCGTCGGCGCGAGAACCAGCCTCACCGCAAATCCTCGCTGCCGGCGTCGGTGGCAAAATCGTGAGCAACGCCGAAGGCGAAGGTCTTTGCCCGGCAGGTCACCGGTGAGCGCTGGCGATGACGTCCTTCCACTGCATGAACGGCGGAATTGCCTCCGCCAGCAATACGTAACCGAACGAAGCACAACAG
>VOFG01004414.1_pt1 | contig 42358 bp, 42 predicted proteins | sample 5384171 | NCBI WGS metagenome assembly VOFG01 (sample SAMN12384726, study PRJNA508395) | human gut metagenome | isolation source: healthy gut F | host: Homo sapiens
CCGTGGAATGTCCAATGTGGAATGTCGTCCGTCTTTTCCCGGGCTTTTCTTATCCAGTACTGCCATTGACATCCTTTATTATGTGTTCATATCGCAAAGTGCTGCACATCGGTAAAGGCCAGCCCGGTCAGCGCACAAAACACGAATATGTCCCCGGACCGTTTGCAGGCGGGGAATGGTGACCTTTTTCAGAAGTATGTTCAATTCTTCCGTAAGGAACGCCCGGTTCGTTTTTTGTTTGTTTAAAATGAATTCCAGAAAAGGATCGTCCGTTATCCATTTGTTCACAAGCGCCACTTTTATTATCTTCTTGAAGTTTTTGTGATATTTTACCGTGGCATTCTGGGCACATGATTTTTCTGTTTTTACATAGTGCTCAAACCAAGATGAACTCATGGTTTATCTCTTTCAAAGGTATATCGTTCATCCTGTATTCCTTTTTGTAGCAGTTCACCCAGATACCTCGCGGTCCGTTCATAGCGCAGGACAGTCCCGGCGACATAAATCTTTGCCCATCAACCCCTGTACTTTCGGTTATGTTCCTGAAAACCTCCAGCAGCATCTTCGGAGAGTCTCTCTCCCCGTAATAACGTCTTTTTAAGACATCGGCCGACCGGCTTCCCGTCCTGCTCCAGTTCTGTGGATCTGTAAAACTTTCATACGGACCGTATCCAGATAATGGTTCAATTCCATAGATTTCCTTTCCTACCTATGGCACATTCCTTTGAGAATTCCACTTCTTTTAAATGTCCACGTTGCCCGTTAACCGTTTTACGCATACAAATGGGTGCCTCTCCGTTTTTAGGAGTTTAGACTTCTTGATGAGGAAAAGAATCGTAAAGTAGTTTCTCTGCATAGCCATACTCAAAAAATGATGTTACAAATTAATTTTTATGTGAGTCGGTTTCGAACCACGCAAAATTCGGAAAAATCAATGAAATATGATTCATTCAGTGGACTTTTTTTCAAGGCAGATGTCAAGTCCACCCATTTCACCTGGTGATCATCACTGTTTTTGCGGTGAAATGCAGTATTTGGAGAAAATAAAAATCCCTGATAATGATTATTATCAGGATTTGCTTGATTTTCTTTGTTTTCAGTGATCCGCCTGGGGTTCGAACCCCAGGACCATCCATAAAAGGGATGTGCTCTACCTGCTGAGCTAGCGAATCATTCTGTGTGTTACTTCTGTAATGCAAAGATAGTGATTAATTTTTTATTGTGCAAGTATTGATTGTGTTTTTATTTGCTTTTCATTCGGGAAAACATATATATTATAGCAGATTATAGTTGATAATCAATACATTCAAAAAATACTTTTAGAAAATCTAAATAATATTGATTATCATTTTCAGTTTATGTAAATCGTTGTCGTTCCATAGTATTGCAATAGCATTTATCTTTATTGATTACCACAACAGGAAGTAAACCTTTTCTCGATCATAAATGCGTTGGCAGCGTTTCATTATATAACGATGATAGCTGTCTACATTTCTATAGATCTTTCTTCAATGAGTAATAAACGCATGGTATAACCATCTTCCCAAATGGAAAGTTCAATAATTTCATTTCCAGTGGTGCCACAATATTAGGATTATAGCTTTGTTGGCTACCATTTTGTCTATCAGTATAAAACTTTAACTGTGTATTGCGTGGTGGACTTTTGTGTCATCAGCTATCACATTGTGATAAAGATCATAGTTTATCCCATCGGTAATGCATCCACACGGGTTAATATCGATCATTCATTTGAACTTCATCCAGATTGAAATTTTATGAAGGACGCGTTCCGTCGCACTGATGAAATGACGCATATAATCGTGAATGTGAAAGCGACAAAAGTCAGCTCCCAAAAAGTCCATTCTGGATCTCGACCCTTTCGGGTATACTGTTCGTCGGATAAGAATACCGGATGATAATTATTTTTCCAATTGACAGCAAGTAATAAATGCTTTTCCGTCTTTGTTCCACGCAGACGCCAGGCCAACCGATCAATGTTTTCACAATCAACGTCCAATGACTTCAAACCTGTAGCCCCCTTCGCTCCGTGAAAAAACGAATTTTCCATCGGAGGAACATGTAATTTTTACAGGCAATCTATTCCAAACGATAAATAATCTCATATTTGATATAATATATATTAAAATAGGGCAAGATTCATGTTGATTTATGTTTATTTTGATAGCTAGATATTTACTAAAGAATAAGCCTGAGATACATTTTTTCAAAATGAAAATATTTTCCCAAAATGAAAATTTTGATGAACAAAAGAATTGAGCAAGAAAATTTCTTTCTTGTTAATTCACGAGATTTTAATCAGGTGTCTTGTCTTTCCAAAAATAGAGAAAGCATACCAGAATGAAAAAACTTTTTCGTTTGGTATGCTTTCTAAAACTTTCAATTTAGAATTAATATTTTAAAATCGGTTGATATATAGTGTTTTATGTTTGTTGTCGTTTAATTGGTCTGATTTTGGCATTACCCTTATCTCTGTATGGGCAATCAGCAATTTAATAAAAAAAGATGTTCCTCAAAGGATCAAAAACAAGATTATCGTTCTGTTACTAGTAACAAGCTGGATTGGTGTTTTTGGATATTTTTTCATTTTGAAAACAGGATTGAAAAATGGTGGCCTCGCAAGAAATACTTGGTCGCCCATAAATGGACATAAGTTTCATGTTATATATTATTGCAATTAAAATTGTTTTATGTGTACCAAAAATCTTTTTCTCCATTCATTCTGTAAAGATTTCCAATGTTTTTTTTCTTTTGAGCCGTGGATATAATTTATTCACGGCTTATTTAAAAGATTTAATTCTCAAAAATTAGGATACAAATGGAAAAGAATATGCGGATGAAATTTTTGAAGCAACGGATAACGGTAATATTACTGTTGGTGGTTGGCGTATATATATATAGTAGTATCAATGAATTCTATTTCTTTGAAAAAAGATTATTATGAATATCTGCTGAATACTTTTGCCGGAATCACTCTTTTGACAGGGATCGCCTATTTGTGTTATCCCAAAAAGAAGGCAAACCTAAAAAATGAATTGGTACTGAATGAATACAAGCTGGAATATGAAACGGAGTCAACCGAATCACAATATTTTATTTCTGATGCAGATGCTTGGAATACATTAAGAAAACAATTGGCAACAACAGCTCGGGGATGTGCTGTTTTATATATCAAAGAGAATTGCGAATTGCCTATAATCAATAACACGGTTTTAGCTAAAAAGAGAAATTTCGATTGTTGGAAACCTGTCTGCGCTGGACAGATATCCAAGGATTTTCGAAATTTAAAATGATCATAAAAATTATATGGGAAAAATCTTAATCATCGATGACGAAAACAGATGCTGGCATTATTGTCCCGTATTCTTGAGCTAGAAGGTTATGAGGTATATCGAGCGGCAACTTGTAAAGCTGGTTTAAGACAATTACAGGTTAATACCCCGGAGGTTGTTCTTCGCGATGTCTGTTTGCCGGATGGTAATGGCATCGAACTTATAGACCGGATGAAAAACATATCTCGCTCGGCGGAGATTATTCTTTTTAACTGCTCATGGAAAGATTGAAGACAGTGTCTCGGCGATAAAAAGCAGTGCCTTTGATTACTTGGTAAAAGGTGATGACAATAACAGGATCTTTTCTCTTATCGCAAAGAGATGGAGAAAGCATCCGAAGCATTTATTGTAGATATAACTACCGAAAAACAATCACACTTAAAAAATAATCGGTAAATCTCCGGCAATATTAGAGGCCGTTTCATTAGCCCAAAAAGTGGCAAAAACGGATGCGTCTGTATTGCAGACAGGTGAAACCGGAACAAGAAAATATGTTTTCGCACGTCTGATCCATAATGATAGCCAGCGAAGTGGGTAGACTTTTGTCGCTATAAATTGTTCTTCTTTCAGTAAAGATTTACTCGAAAGTGAAATATTCGGACACACGGCAGGTTTTTTGCCGGGGCAATTACGGAAACAAAAGGACTTTTTGAGGAAGCAAATGGTGGTACTATATTTTTAGATGAGATAGGAGAAATGGATATTTCTTTGCAGACCCGGTTGCTGCATGTTCTTGAGACCGGGCAATTTATGAAAATTGGTAGTACTTACTCTAATACATGTCGATGTCCGAGTTATAGTAGCAACAAATCGCGATTTGGAACAAGAAATAGTTAATGGAAATTTTAGAGAAGATTTATTTAACCGTTTATCTTCTTTCCATATCCATCTTCCTCCATTATGGGAATGGCGGGAAGATATTTTTTGTAAGAGAATTCGTATCTTCTTTTTCAAAAAAATAAGGAGGGAAAAGCTTCTGATATCAGAAAAATACATGGTAGCCATAAAACGATACCCATGGAAAGGAAATGTCAGGGAGTTAAAGAATACGGTAAAAAGATGTTTAGTTGTTACGGAGGGGGAAATACTGGACTATCAATCTCTGCCGTTGCAGATGCTGGAATTATCTGAAAATACGGGGAATAATATTGATTGACCTAGCCAGCGTTGAAAAGCACCACATTCAGAAAGTCCTCCAACATACCAACGGATACAAACCTGAAGCTGCTCGTCTTCTAGGGATAGGGTTAACCACGCTTTATAGGAAGATGGAAACCTATGGACTATAATGTGAAGCACTTTGTTCTTGTATACCTGACAGGCTGCCTGTTTAGGAAGCTTGTCTTTCTATGTACCTTTTCAAAATGAAAAAGCAAAACCAATATCCTCCATACTAACTCTTTCATATCATCTTTCTGGTTTCTCATAGGTATTTTATTTTTCAAAGGTCATGGCTGAGGAGGGAAAAACGGATGTTTACCCGATAGGAAACAAGTAGGCATCGGATGGCGAACGGATACCTACCCGTTCAGGAAAATGTCGGCATATTATTCCTGGAGGATAAGTCTTTCTCGTTTTTTCAAGTACCTTTTAATTACAGACTTTATATCAAAAGGAAAAGACTCCAGAAGCCTGAAATGTGAAAATAACTCTTTTAAAGACTGGTAAGGCAAACAATATGCGATTATCCTAAAATGGAAATATTTTTTTCATTTTGAAAAGGATTTAGTATGTTGCATAACAAGAATGATTTTGACTATATGTCTAATAAATAGATAATTACGCATGAATTAAAACTTTTGGCACGACTTTAGCATATAAGAAAACGAAAAAATAAATGGTATTAACAATTTAATAAAAAGAAGTATGGAAGATACGTTATCGTTTTGTTCTTGTGTGCTACCGGTGTAGCATGCTATTGGTTTTTCTTCAAGTGTGTGGACTGGTTTGAGAAAATTTAATATGAGAAAGGAGAATTAAATTATGTTTTTAGCACTGTTTATACTTTTGTGTAGTGATTTTCGGGTATTTGATGTATGTCCTGATTAAGCCCGAAAAGTTTTAGTGGTAATTAGTTTTTAAAGTAAAAAGATGAACACAGAAATTTTAGGTGTAGCATTGCAGATATTGCTGCTGATAGTTATCAGCTATCCATTAGGAAAGCATATCGCCAAGGTGTACAAGGAGGGAAACGATTGTATGCGTTTCATGGCTCCTGATTGAAAGATTTATTTACAAACTGGCGGGTATCAACCCCAACGAAGAGATGGATTGGAAGGTATTCCTGAAATCTCTGCTTATTATAAACGTATTTTGGTTCTTCTGGGGTATGATCCTGTTGGTATCGCAAGGATATCTTCCTTTGAACCCCGATGGAAGTAGCGGACAAAGTCCGGACTTGGCGTTCAATACGTGTATTAGTTTTATGGTTAACTGTAACTTGCAGCACTATAGCGGAGAAAGCGGTTTGACTTATTTTACCCAGTTGTTCGTCATCATGTTGTTCCAGTTCATCACTGCTGCGACAGGTATGGCAGCCATGGCTGGTATTATGAAATCGATGGCAGCCAAAACAACTAAAACAATCGGTAACTTCTGGCACTATTTAGTGATCAGCTGTACACGTATCCTTTTCCCGATCTCTCTGATCGTAGGTTTTATTTTGATCCTGGAGGGTACACCAATGGGCTTCGAGTCTAAAATGACAATCCCGACATTGGAAGGATCTGAACAAACTGTTTCACAAGGACCTACAGCTGCAATTGTTCCGATTAAACAGTTAGGTACGAATGGTGGTGGTTATTTCGGAGTAAACTCTTTCTCACCCTTTGGAAAACCCGACTTATCTGACCAATATTATAGAATGCTGGTCTATTCTAATCATTCCAATGGCATTGGTATTTGCTTTGGGATTTTATTTGAAACGTAAAAAGTTAGGTTATGTGATCTACGGCGTGATGCTGTTTGCCTATCTTTTGGGAGTATTCTGTAACGTTCACTATGAGATGGCAGGTAATCCGAAAATTGACGAGATGGGTATTGACCAGTCTTGCGGTGCTATGGAAGGTAAGGAAACCCGTCTGGGTCCGGGTGCAACCGCTTTGTGGTCTGTGACTACGACTGTCACTTCTAATGGCTCCGTTAACGGTATGCACGACAGTACAATGCCTCTTTCCGGTATGGTCGAGATGTTGAACATGCAGATCAATACATGGTTCGGTGGTGTCGGTGTAGGTTTCATGAACTACTATGCATTCCTGATCATTGCCGTATTCATCAGCGGTTTGATGGTCGGACGTACACCGGAATTTCTTGGTAAGAAGGTTGAGGCTCGGGAAATGAAGATCGCTACGATCGTATCATTAGCTCACCCGTTCGTTATCTTGATCTTTACCGCAATTTCCAGCTATGTGTGGGTATATTGTCCGGGCTTTGTTGAGAGTGAAGGCGGTTGGTTAAACAACCCCGGTTTCCATGGTTTCAGTGAAATGCTATATGAATATACCTCTTCTTCCGCTAACAACGGTTCCGGTTTCGAAGGATTAGGTGACAATACCTATTTCTGGAACTATACTTGCGGTTTGGCACTGATCATTTCACGTTATTTACCAATTGTCGGACAGGTTGCTATCGCAGGTCTATTGGCAAACAAGAAATATACTCCAGAAAGTGCGGGTACATTGAAGACCGATACCGTTACATTCGGTGTGATGACATTCTGCGTAATCGTGATCGTAGCCGCATTGTCATTCTTCCCTGCACAAACATTAGGCCCGATCGCTGAATATTTTAGTATTTACTAATTGACAGATTAAGAAGATGAGAAATAACAAAACTGCTTCTTTATTTCCAAAGGAGCTCGTTATAGAAAGTTTGAAGCAATCATTCGTTAAGTTGAATCCGCGGGTGATGTTCCGTAACCCGATCATGTTTATCGTAGAGGTGGTGACATTCGTCATGTTGTTCGTTACTATATGGGCAGTAGCCACAGGCGATACGACGCAAGGATCTTTCGGTTACAACATGTTAGTATTTATTGTATTGTTCGCAACGCTGCTTTTCGCAAATTTCGCAGAGGCGATTGCAGAAGCACGTGGTAAAGCACAGGCCGACAGTTTGCGTAAGACTCGTGAAGAGACTCCGGCTCGTTTGTGTGTCGGTAATAAGATCGAGACTGTCAGTTCTTCTCAGTTGAAGAAAGGCGACATCTTTATTTGTGAAGCCGGCGATACGATTCCTTCCGATGGTGAGATCATCGAAGGCCTGGCTTCTATCGACGAAAGCGCCATTACGGGTGAATCTGCTCCGGTGATCCGTGAGGCAGGCGGCGACAAGAGTTCCGTTACCGGTGGTACGAAAGTATTGTCAGATCAGATTAGAGTAAAAGTCACAACTGAACCGGGTGAAAGTTTCTTGGACAAGATGATTGCTTTGGTAGAAGGTGCTTCACGCCAAAAGACTCCGAACGAAATTGCCTTGACAATCCTACTGGCAGGTTTTACACTGGTATTCGTTGTTGTTTGCGGTACTTTGAAACCGTTTGCTGATTATTCTAACACGACGATTACGATCGCTGCCTTTATCTCTTTGTTTGTTTGTTTGATTCCGACTACGATTGGTGGTTTGTTGTCAGCTATCGGTATTGCAGGTATGGATCGTGCGTTGTCTGCTAATGTAATCACCAAATCCGGTAAGGCGGTTGAAACGGCTGGTGATATTGATACTTTACTACTCGACAAGACCGGTACAATCACGATTGGTAATCGCAAAGCAACCCAGTTCTATCCAGTATCTGGCATTGATGAACACTCTTTTGTACAGGCTTGTTTGCTGTCCTCTCTTTCTGACGATACGCCTGAAGGTAAGTCAATCGTAGAACTGGGACGTGAAAAAGGTGTACGTGTACATGATCTGAATACATCCGGATCGAAAATGATCAAATTTACGGCTGAGACAAAATGTTCAGGTGTAGATTTGGCAAATGGTACTCGTATCCGTAAAGGCGCTTTCGAAGCCATCCGTAAGATGAGTGAGGCTGCAGGTAACAAATACCCGAAAGAGGTTGCCGATTTAGTTCAGAAGATCACGAGCAACGGTGGTACTCCACTGGTTGTTTCACAGGACGACTTCATTATCGGTGTGATTGAATTACAGGATATTATCAAACCGGGTATCCAGGAACGTTTCGAGCGTCTGCGTAAGATGGGTGTGAAGACGGTAATGGTAACTGGTGATAACCCATTGACCGCAAAATATATCGCTGAAAAAGCCGGTGTAGACGATTATATCGCCGAGGCCAAACCGGAAGACAAGATGAACTATATCCGTAAGGAGCAGGAAAACGGTAAGCTGGTCGCTATGATGGGTGACGGAGCGAATGATGCTCCAGCTTTGGCTCAAGCAAATGTTGGTGTGGCAATGAATAGTGGTACACAGGCTGCCAAGGAAGCTGGTAATATGGTTGATTTGGATAATGATCCAACGAAACTGATCGAGATTGTCGAAATTGGTAAACAGTTGCTGATGACTCGCGGAACGCTGACTACTTTCAGTATAGCTAACGACGTGGCTAAGTATTTCGCGATTGTTCCGGCTCTATTCATGGTTACAATCCCTGCATTGGCCCCAATGAACATTATGCACTTGCATAGCCCGGAATCAGCGATCCTGAGTGCGATCATCTTCAATGCAATCATTATCCCGATTCTGATCCCACTGGCGTTACGCGGTGTAGCTTATAAACCGATTGGTGCTTCTGCATTGCTTCGTCGCAACTTGCTGATCTACGGTTTGGGCGGTGTAATTGCCCCGTTCATTGGTATCAAGTTGATAGATATGATTGTAAGTTTATTCATGTAAAAGTAAAATCAATATTAAAAACCTTCCTCCCTCTGTATGAAGATAGGAGGAAGGTTAAGAAAATAAAACAATAATTCATTATGATATCAAATCTTTTTAAATCATTAAGACTGACAATTGCGTTTTGTTTGTTCTTCAGTGTTTTCTACATCTTCGTTTTGTGGTTGTTTGCCCAAGTGGCAGGACCGAATAAGGGCAATGCTGAACTGGTTACATTGAATGGAAAAGTAGTGGGGGCTGCCAATGTTGGTCAGAATTTTACACAAGATATTTATTTCTGGGGCCGTCCTTCCCATGCTGGTGACGGTTACGATGCATCCAGTTCGGCAGGTAGTAACAAGGGACCTTCCAATGAAGAACATTTGGCCTTGTTGGAAGAACGTATTGATACATTTTTGGTCCATCATCCTTACCTAACCCGTGAAAAAGTTCCGGCTGAAATCATCACGGCCAGTAGTTCCGGTTTGGATCCCCATATCTCACCGAAAGCCGCTTATGCACAGGCCAAACGTGTAGCGGACGCTCGTGGATGGTCGGAAGAAAAGGTAATGGGAATCGTCAACTCTCATGTTGAGAAACCTTTATTGGGCATGTTCGGTACAGAAAAAGTAAACGTGTTGAAATTAAACGTTGCGCTTGATAAAGCTGCTGAAAACAAATAACAGTTATTTAATAGATAAATTAGATTTAAGGTTATGAAATCATTTGTAAAAAAAGTAGCAGTCTTGGCAGTTGTATTCTCAATGGCATCTTCTACGTTGGCTAATGCACAGGAAGAGGATGGTAAGGTAAATTTTTCCGTACAGGGAGATTTGGTAAGTTCTTATATTTGGCGTGGTTTTTACCAGACTGGTGCCAGCTTTCAACCAACATTATCTTTAGACGTAGGTAATTTCTCTTTGACAGCTTGGGGGCTACTGATTTCCAGGGTGCCAATTCCACGTCAGCAGCTGCGGCTAAAGAAATAGATTTGACGGCTGCTTATACATTCGGATCGGCAGGTCCTACATTGTCTGTCGCTAGCTTATGGTGGGCAGGACAAGGTGCCGGTGACTACTTTAACTTCAAGAGCCACGAAACAGCTCACCATTTTGAAGCAGGTTTGGCTTACACTTTACCTATTGAGAAGTTCCCGCTGTCTATCACTTGGAATTTCATGTTTGCCGGTCAAGATAAAGATGAAAATGGGAACCAAAACTATTCTTCTTATGTAGAGTTGAACTTCCCGTTCACAGTGAAGGGAGTTGATCTGAATGCAACTTGTGGTGTTCTTCCATACGATGCGGAGTAACTACGTATGGAGGTGATGTAAATAGTGGATTTGCTGTAACGAACGTTGCATTGAAAGCAATGAAAGATATCAAAATCACGAATTCTTTCTCATTACCCATTTTTATACAGGCAATTTGGAACCCTCGTATGGAGGATGCTCATCTTGTCTTGGGAATTTCTTTAAGACCTTGATATAGTATACGCATGGACCGAGAACAAAGTGTACAACATTTTTTGGATTTGTTGAAAAAGTCTCGTCGTGGCAATTTTAAAATCTACATCGGCATGATTGCCGGTGTAGGTAAATCGTATCGGATGCTATCAGATGCCCACCAATTACTGGAAAGCGGTATTGATGTCAAGATCGGTTATATAGAAACACATGGGAGAGTCGAGACAGAGGCATTGGTGGAAGGACTTCCTGTCATTCCACGTCGTAAAATATTTTATAAAGGAAAAGAGATCGAAGAGATGGACTTACAGTCAATTCTCAGTATTCATCCTGAAGTTGTTATCGTTGACGAATTGGCTCATACCAATGTCGAAGGTAGTAAGAATGAAAAACGTTGGCAGGATGTTATGGATATACTGGATGCCGGTATCAGTGTAATTACGGCAGTTAATATTCAGCATATAGAAGGATTAAACGAGATGGTGCAGGACGTGGTTGGCATTGAGGTCAAGGAGCGTATTCCTGATATCGTACTGGAGCAGGCGGATGAAGTAGTCAATATAGACCTTACTGCTGACGAACTGCTGGCTCGGTTAAAAGCCGGAAAAATATACAAACCTGATAAGATACAAACAGCATTGAATAATTTCTTTAAGGCTGAGCATATTCTTCAGCTTAGGGAATTGGCATTGAAAGAGGTTGCTTTGCGGGTAGAAAAAAGTGGAAAGTACTATTCCTGAGAATCTTGGCGTGCGGCATGAAAGGTTTATGGCCTGTATCAGCAGTAATGAGAAAACCCCTCGTAAGATCATACGGAAAGTCGCGCGGTTGGCTACCCGATATAACACCAAGTTCTTTGTATTGTATGTACAAACCCCTAGGGAAAGTTCGGACCGGATTTCGTTGGCAAGCCAAAGACATTTACTGAACCATTTCAAGCTGGCAACAGAACTCGGAGGAGAAGTTATTCAAGTGCAATCCCCACATATAACGGATGCGATAGTGCAGGCTTGTAAAGAAAAACAAATCAGCACATTATGTATTGGACGACCGACTTTAAAATACCCTTCCGTTATCCTTGCTATGGTTCATTATCGGAACATGTTAGAAGAATTAGCTCAATTAGGTATTGATTTGATAATATTAGCTTAAAAAATCCTTATATAAAAATGAATATAAAAACAAAGTTGACTTATGGAATAGGGCTTTTATTTGTCTTGATCACTTTATTAGGGGATTGGCTATAAAAAACATTCATAATGTATCAGATGACACGCAGAATATTCTGGCGGATAATTATAATTCACTCCTTTATTCCCGTCAGATGCTTGAGTCATTGGATGCCATTCGGGAAAATCCGAATGCCCGAAAAAACTTTGAGGCCGGGTTGGAGGCTCAGAGAAACAATCTGACAGAGAAGGATGAAGACATACTGACTAACCGATTAAGTTCGAACTGTGAAAAGGCGTTGGATGACATGGATGATGAATCGATTCGGCAGATACGCCAGACGATTTATACCATTATGGCAGTCAATATGTCTGCCATTTATGAAAAGAATGAAGTGGCTGTCCACACAGCGAAAAGATCTCTTTTGGGATCTGGACGGTAGGGATTGCTTGTATCACGATCGCTTTCCTCTTTCTGGTTCGTTTACCACGTTCGGTCAGCGTACAGATCCGAAATTGACGGATGGCATCAAGGAAATCACCAATGCCAATTACAGTAAGCGGCTCGATTTGGGGAATGAGCCGGAGTTCAAGGAAATAGCTACATTGTTTAACGAGATGGCTGAGCGATTGGCCGAATACAGGAACAGTTCGCTGGAAGATATCCTGCAGGGGAAAAAAAATATATAGAAACAATTATCAACAGCATAGCAGAACCTATCATAGGCTTGAGTAAGGAACGGAAGATTTTGTTTGTCAATGACGAGGCTTTGACTGTTTTGAATTTGACGCGGGAAAACATTATTGGCAGGCCGGCTCCCGAAGTGGCGTTAAAAATGATTTGCTCCGCCGCTTGATTCGGCAATTAGTTCATCCCGATGACAATAAGGACCCGTTGAAAATTTACGCAGACAATAAAGAAAGCTATTTTCAGGTAAAATACATTCCGATCAACGTCAACAAGCAGACCGGACTAGAGAGTAAGTATGTCGGGGATGTGATCTTGTTGAAGAACGTGACCGAATTTAAAGAAAAAAGATATTGCAAAGACAACCTTTATTTCGACGATTTCCCATGAACTGAAAACACCGATATCAGCTATTATGATGAGCTTGAAACTACTGGAAGATAACAGGATAGGAAAGCTGAATACAGAACAGGAGAGCCTTTCCAAGAACATAAAGGAAAATAGCAACCGTTTGTTGGAGATCACTAGTGAATTGTTGAAGATGTCACAGGTAGAGAGTGGTAAGCTCTATTTGAATCCGAAGATTACCAAACCGATCGAACTGATTGACTATGCCATCAAGGCGAACCGGGTACAGGCCGAGCGTTTTAACTGTCAGATCGAAGTGGAATATCCTGAAAAGATTGCCAAATTGTTTGTTGACAGCGAGAAAATTGCTTGGGTTGTGACCAATCTGTTGTCGAACGCCATCCGTTATTCATCGGAGAACGGGAGGATCGTCATCGGTGCACGACAGATCGACAAAGCCGTCGAGATCTATGTCAAGGACTTCGGAAAGGGCATTGACTCGCGTTACCACGAAAGTATTTTCGACCACTATTTCCGTGTGCCGGGAACAAAAGTACAAGGTAGCGGTTTAGGACTTGCCATCAGCAAGGACTTTGTGGAAGCTCATGGTGGTACGATCCATATCGAAAGCGAAGTCGGTAAAAGGTAGTACGTTCGTGGTTAGATTTAATGTATAAAAAGTAAAATCAAAAATCAGATAGTCTAATGAAAGTATTAAAATTTGGTGGTACTTCAGTCGGTTCTGCCCAGCGGATCAAGAATGTCGCATCAATCATTTGCGATCAGGAACAGAAAATAGTAGTACTCTCTGCCATGGCAGGGACAACAAACTCTTTAGTGGAGATATCTGAGTGTTTCCATAAGAAAGATCCGGAGAAAAGCCAATGCGATCCTTTCTGCTTTGGAACAAGCTTATGTCAATCATATAGAAGAATTATACCGGAGCGATGTCTACAAGGAAAAAAGCCATGCAATACATGCTCGAACGGTTTCAACATGTCTGGTCTTTCTCAAATATGCCTTTCAGCGTATTCGATGAAAAGGAAATCTTGGTGCAGGGTGAGTTGATATCGACTTTTCTGATGGCCTGTTATCTGGAAGAACAGGGGGTGGAGGTTGCTTTATTGCCTGCGTTGAACTTCATGCGGATTACGGTGGACAATGAACCGGATATGGAATATATCTCTAAACACCTAAAAGGTTCTTTTGGAGCAAAAACAAGGAGGCTGAAATATATATCACGCAAGGTTTTATTTGCCGGAATGCCTACGGCAGTATTGACAACTTGGAAAGGGAGGAAGTGATTACACCGCCTCTTTAATCGGAGCGGCTATCCAAGCAGAAGAGATACAGATATGGACGGATATTGACGGAATGCATAATAATGATCCACGGTTTGTCAATGATACCGCTCCTGTCAGACAATTGAACTTCGACGAAGCAGCCAAGTTGGCGCATTTCGGTGCTAGATACTGCATCCGGCTTGTATCCTACCTGCCAAGGAAAAGAACATTCCGGTACGCCTTTTGAACGCGTTGCAACCAAGTGCGTCAGGTACATTGATCTCGAACACTGCTGAAAAAGAGGCGATCAAAGCTGTTGCCGCCAAAGACAATATCACATATGTCAAGATCAAGTCGCTACATACGATACCGACACCTCATTTTCTGAGCATCGTGTTTGATACATTCTATAATTACAATACACCGGTGGACATGGTGACTACTTCTGATATCGGAGTTTCCGTAGCGATTGATAATGACAAGCACATAGACGAGATTGTGGGTGTATTAAGGGAATACGCAACGATTACAGTCGAAAAGAATATGGTGATTGTTTGTGTTGTTGGTGACCTAGAATGGCAAAATGTCGTTTTTGAGGCACGCATCATCAATGCGTTGAAAGATATTCCCGTACGAATGATTTCATACGGTGGTAGTAGTAGTAACGTATCGTTGGTGATGAAAGCGGAGGATAAAGTGCATGCCTTAAAGGCGCTCAGTGAACACCTATTTTCCGTATCTGACATTTATTAAATATACCAGATTTGATTCCTTTATCAAATGTTTGGGAGGGACACCAAATCTGTTGAACAATTATATGAAAAACAGAAAGAGAAGGAAATGTTGGAAGATCAAGATGCCTCTGTTCATTCTGTTATCTTTTGGTATAGACAAAATATAATGAAGTGAATTCTAAATGTTTTTGTCTAACTTTTAGGATTCACTTCTATATCCATCTACTATTTAACAATATATATTATTTCTTATAACCCGCTAAAATCGACCCCGTCGAATATTAGAGAAGGAACACGCCAACTGGAGAATGTGCGCGGGTCATTGCCGACTTCGGCTAAATTACTCCACAAGGAAATCATGTTGCCTGTTGCGTTCATTTCGGAGATGGGTTGTGTCAGTTTGCCTTTTTCGATCAGGAAACCTTCTACACCGTAAGAGAAGTCACCGGTCGTACTGTTGCTGTTACCGCCGTTGAAACCCGTCACCAGAATGCCTCTGTCGACAGAAGCAATCAGACCATCCGTATCCTTATTTCCCATTTGCATGGTCAGGATAGAAGGGGAGGCAATCGTTTGTCTCATATTCATCTTGTTGGCTGAATAGGTATCGATATAATAGGTTTTCAGGATACCGTTTTCAAACACAGGCATACGTTTTGTCGCTACACCTTCGCCATCGAAATATCGGGCACCGGATGTACCCACCATGTGGGGTTCATCGATAACCGTTAGTTTGTCACCCAATACTTTCTGGTCGATTTTATCCAACAAAAAAGAGTTTTTCTGCTGGATGGAAGAACCATATAATGCATCGATTACCGGAGAAAGCAAACGGGAGGAATTCATATTGTCCACAACCATCTGATACTTGCCGGAAGCGACCTTTTTCTGTCCCAGTTTACGCATTACACGTTCCAGGGCCTTTGTTCCCAGACCTTCTTTAATTAACTTATCATAGTAAAGTGAAGAATCGAACCAATAGGATTCCGGGCGAGCATCCCCTTCACCTTTGATGCTTACGCTGGCAACTAGGCTGAAAGAAGAACCGGATGCTTCCCTTCGAAGCCGTTGCTGGCAACCATATATTTGAAATCCTTTTCATCGCTGTAGGATGAATTGACCGAGATAATACGGGGGGCTTTTCCCATCATTTCGTTGCAGACGTTCATGGCCAGCGTCACTTTGTCGTCCGGCTGGATTGAGTCGAACTTCGGATCGATCAGTTGCAAGTCGGCGCCGCCTCCTTTATAATAGAGAGAAGAGTCGGGTAACGTACGCGCCTTGTCTTCCGCCAGGAAGCGAGTGGAAGCGATACCGTTACGGATAAAACTTTCCAGTTCCTTTTTATCCAGACGGTTTGTAGAGAAGGAACCGAAACGTCCGTCCACAAACAGATGGATCACCAAACTGTTTTCCGATGCCTGTTGCAAGCGGTCCATTTTCATATCACGTATTTCGAAGGAACTGCTCGATCCATTATAGATACTTACACGTGAGGCCTGGCAACCGTTTTTCAGGGCAAATTCCATGGCCCACTGAGCCAGTTTTTATTTTCGTTCGTTATCATGTCTAATGATTTATGATTTTAGATTTATGATTTATGACTTTGGATTTATGATTTATGGGTGTGTAGACAACGCATAAATCATAAATCATAAATCTTTTTAATTTTCTCCTCCTACAGTAAGTTTACTAACTAAGGCTGACGGCATACCGCAGGTTACCGGACAGGATTGTCCGTCCTTGCCGCATGTCCAGGTGCCGTTATCCATCTTGTAATTGTTTCCGACCATCGTGATATCGGCCAATGCACGTGGACCGTTACCGATGATATTGATATCTTTGATCGGCTGTGTCAGTTTACCATTTTCGATTAGATAACCGTCTTTCACGAAGAAGGTGAAGTCGCCCGCACCGATTTGTACTTGCCCGTTGGTAAAGCTAGAGGCATAGATACCTTTCTTCACCGTCGAGATCATTTCTTCTTCCGTCACGTTTCCGGCTTCCATATAGGTAGCGCGCATACGCGGGATCGGCATCTGGCGGAATGATTCACGGCGACCGTTCCCCGTTGAAGGTATACCGTAATGTTTGGCACTGATACGGTCGTGCAGGTAGCTGGTCAGAATGCCTTCTTTCACGATATAAGTCTTTTGCCCGGCGATACCTTCGTCATCGATATTGACAGAACCGCGGTTGAAAGGAATCGTACCGTCGTCCACCACATTGATATGCTCGTTACAAACCTTTTTGTTCAGCTGGTCGGAGAAGATCGATGTATTCTTGCGATTGAAGTCAGCTTCGAAAGCATGGCCGATTGCTTCGTGCAACAAGATGCCGGAACCTCCTGCACCCATTACGACCGGCATTTCGCCTCCTTTTTAGGCTTGATAGCTTGGAATAGGATGGAGGTTTTCTCTACTGCCTCTTAGCTACTTCGGCAATGATATCATCTGTCAGGAATTCGGCTCCCATGCGGAAAGCGCGGGATGCATATGAATTTTCGATCTTCCCGTTGTTCTCCATGATACAGACTGCCCCCAGCGTCACCATCGGACGATAGTCGTAGTACATCTGTCCTTCGGAGTTGCAGAACAAGATGTGTGAAGTCGTGTCTCCCAACGAAGCCATCACTTTGTGCACCCGTTTGTCAAGCGCAAAAATCTGATCGTTCAGTTTCTGAAGATACGGGGTCTTTGCATTTACGGCGAGCTCGTCCCAAGGAGTTTGTACACCGTAATAATTATTCGGGATCGGTTCCTCCGTCAGGGCAACCGGAGCTTTTCCTGCCGAGCCGGTTGCGATACGGGCTGCCGTACGGGCAGCTTTCAGCATCTCGTCGAGAGTCACGTTTTCCACATACGCATAACCGGTCTGATCACCGGCCAATACACGTACTCCCATACCGAAATCGATATTGGACGAAGCACGGTTTACGGCTCCGTCTTGCAATCCGATATTGTTCCGGTAGGAATGTTCAAAGAAAAGATCTGCATAGTCGCCTCCTTTCTCAACTGCTGCTGCCAACACTTTCTTCATGTCGCGTTCACTGACACCAAAATGGTTCTGAGCGAATGAGATACCGGTAGCCTGATCTACCTTGTTTCCGGTACAACTTCCCAGGAATGAGGGAACTGCTAATGATCCAAGCATAACCATACCTCCTGTTTTGATAAAATCACGTCTGTTGATTTTCATATGTTCGATTATAGTTTATTCTCTTTTTCCCATTGCATGACGTTGGCTGGCGGGCGTTCGGCCAACAATTTTTTTCATGAAATCCATGTAAGGAGCCACGTGCTTAAAAATTTCTTGTAACCTCTACATAGATAGTTCAGTCCGGGTTCACCGTTTGCTGTATGCGCAAAACGATTCTTGGGACATTCGCCGTCGCAGGCAAACAGCCATTCGCATTCCCGGCACTGGGTAGGAAGCGTTTCTGCTTCATCAGTCCGAAGTTTTGCTGTTGTTCACTGTACATCATCTCGACGAGCGTCTTCTGTATAGATATTTCCTAATTTATATTCAGGGAATACAAAATGGTCGCAGGCATATACGTCTCCGTTGAATTCCATTACACCGGCATGTCCGCAAGTGCGTGCCAGCGTACAGACGCCCGGTTGTTCGCCTACCCAGTTTGCCAGTGTGGAGTCGAAAAGCTGGATATAATAATTACCGACATCACTCTTTCAGCCATTCGTCGAAGACCGCACAGAGGAAATCTCCCCATTTTCCGGCGTCGACCGTGAAAGGGGCCAGTTTGATGTTGGCATCCTGCTGTTCCGGCGAGGTGGGCAACGTTCCGTCCTGATGGAATCCGAGGCGTTCTACAATCGGGGTGAATTGGATATAGTGGCAATCTATTTCCTTGAAAAGTGATAGAATTCAGCGGATAATCCACATTGTAATCATTGACGACTGCCATCGCATTGTATTCCACACCATGTTTTTCATCAGTTCGATTGTAGTCCCTGCTTGTTGCGGCGGTATTCGTCATGAAACTCCTGCGGGCCGTCTATCGAAACTCCCACAAGAAAAATTATTCTCTTTGAAGAAACGGCACCAGTCATCATTCAGCAGCGTCCCGTTTGTCTGGATGCAGTTGTCGATCTGGCGTCCGCAGCCATACCGGCGTTGCAATTCGGAGCGCTTTCTTGTAGAAACTGATCGGACGCATCAGCGTTTTCACCCCGTGCCAGGTAAAAGAGAACCTGCGGCATCGTCTGACATTCAGATATTCTTTGATGAATTTTTCCAGTAACTGTTCGCTCATGATATGATTCTTCCCTCCAGGATAAAGTTTCCCTTTCTCAAGGTAATAGCAGTATTCGCACGCCAGGTTGCAAACCGAACCGACGGGCTTCAACATTACATATACGGGTTTCGCGAACGGGGATATATACGGATTACTCATGGTATGTTTAAAACGATGTTTTATTTAGTTTCTTATGCAAATGTAATCTATTTAACGATTGGATGTCATTTTACCGTGTTTTTTTCCTATAACGGTTGTAATCGGTGACAAATCCTTCGCAAAGCCAGTTTGCGGTGCCTGACGGTTATCGCTCAGATGATCCGTTGCTGGTCGAAACTGTTTCTGGATATTACCTAACTCGACGAAACGGGAGGCCGGTGTCGTATGTCGCAGCACATACAGATTGCGCCCGTCCACCGTCCGGTAAATCCGCGTCCCGGCTGGTGCTTATATTTATGTGTAAAAGTCGTCCGCATGGTTTTTGCCAGATGCTTGCTTTCGGAATTCTTGTCTGGTGGTAGAAGAAAACGTCGGTTTGATGGCCTTTGTTCCTGGCTGTCCACATGTACGAAGATAGCCCGCTTGTAGGCGTATCTGTCTTGTTTGAACAGGGCGTTTATCTTGTCGCTCCGTTGTTTCAGCCTGCGAACCTGGTTGAAGGGGATCCGGGCTGCCCATGCAGGTCTCGGCGCTTACTGTTCTTCAGATATTTATCGTCCCGGATTCCGTCTTGGCATCTTGTATGATAATATGGACTTTGGCCTTTCATCATCAGGTTGCGCGCGCCAGGCGGAGCACGATGTCGTAGGCATATTCGTCTTCGTGCAACTCGATTTTTGCCAATCCGTCCGATTGCTCCGGGATCGGGGCCTCCATGTCCGCGCTGACCAGGTAGAAACAGGCTCCTTTCAGTTCGGACGATGTCACTTTTTATAGGATGCCAGTTCTTTGCCGAACAACGGTTCATAGTTCGCCCGTTTGAGGCGGCTGCGGCAGCTTCTTTTCCCTGCAAGGGGGGAAGCGTATATTTGACTCCCATCCGAAGGGCGTTTCCTTTGCCTAACTTGTTTTGTTCAGCTCGATGAACTGTTTCTGATATGCGGCGCCTGTACGGTTGTGGCGTTTGAGGAACAGGGGTGACGCCTTCTCCTTTCTTTGGAAATGCTTTCTCCTGGGCCCTGTAACCGGTTGGCAGCAAAATATGGTAAAAAAATAACGCGAATATGATATTAAGTTTAAACTTCATTGGAGACATGTTGCTAATGCGAACAAAAATAACGCTTTTTCGGGATTATGCAAAATATACGGTTATTATCAGGCGGAGCAGCATGTCCTAGTAGTATCATAGGCAGGAAGAGTTTGTGCCATGTCGATGAAACGTTTGTGCCATGCTGATGAAACAGTTGTGCCATACTGGTGAAACGGTCGTGCCATGCCGATGGAATTATTGGGCAAAGGCATGAAGCTTTATTTTTATGGTTTGTCTGCTTTTGTTCGCCTGAGTTCAGGAAATATCTCAGATCAAATGATTCATCGCCATGTATTTCCAAAGTGGGGCGGCATGGAGCGCTTGTTTGATCTGGTCATTTAGCAACAATTCTTTTACTTCGTCGAGAGTTAGAAGGTGGACGCTGAGGTCTTCCGTGTCTTCCAGATGTTGTGCCATGACTGACTCTACATCTGTGGCAAGATAGCAATAAGTCAGGTTGGTGTGGGTACTCGGATTGACGCCTATTACCATCAGTTCGCTCCATTTCCGTTGCCGTAGCCGGTCTCTTCGAGCAATTCCCGTTGGGCGGAGACGAGTGGGAAGCGTCTTCCTTTTTCGCGAACACCGGCGCAAAGTTCGTAAGCCGTGATACCCAGTCCATGACGGTATTGGCTTACAAATACGAATTTCTGCTCTTTTGGTGATTGTGATCACATTGATCCATTCTGGATATTCGAATATATAATATTCAGGGAATCCTGTTTCCGTTCGGCAATTCCACTTCCTCCCTGCGCACGGTGAACCAAGGTTGGCTGGATAGGTATTCACTTTTCAGTACTTTCCAGTTTCTGTTTTTCGGAGTTTCCATATTTGTAGTTTGTTGATGGTGTGTATCAAAATATATAATTATGAAACGGTCGAGTTTTAATAAATTGTATTTGTACTTATCTTTGTGGCTTCGAAAGAGGACTTAGATGAATAAAGATAATAATTTTGGTAGGCTTTGCTCCTGCTACTTCTTGCGTTTGGTATCTGCTTGGGACTTTATTACTTACCGGACCAGCTGTTCGGGATGAAAATAAAAAAGTTGATTTACTTTTCTGATCTCAGGATAAACCAGAATCCCTGTCTATGGATTCCTTTGCGTATGCAATTGGAACAACCGGATACGGTCCGGATAGATTCGGCCGCCGTGCGTGATTCGATCCTGAAAACGACAGGTATCGAAACGCGATTCGCTTTACAAGGTTATGTATGCGGACAAGGGAGCCGATTCGTTGGGAACGCGTATCGAGGATTACTCTGTCGGCCATATCGGTTTGAAACGTTTTTTGCCGCTTTAAGAAATAGCAGGCAGGCGAACCGCCCGGTGCGTGTCGCCTTTTGATTCGTTTATCGAAGGTGACATTGTGGTGGCTGATTTCCGTTCGGGTATGCAGGAGCGGTTCGAGGACGCGAGTCGGTTTCGTTCGTTCACGTCGGTAGCCGCCCAGTCCGGACGATCGCAAAGGCAGGAAGGTTGGACCACCTGGTCCATGTTGACGGGATCATCATCACCGGTATACGCTTCCGGAATGACGTTCGAACCGAAGGGGAGAAGCCATCTATCTCGATCAAGACGACAGACCGTTATCCGAGTTGAAAACGGTTTCTTCCCTTTTAAATTCTTGTATGAAAAAGAATATCCGTACACAGATGACTTTGGTTTGCAACGGCACGCAGGACACGATCTGCGAGACCTTGGAACCGACAACCGCCATCACGCAATACGAACAAACAGGAACCTTTACGGAAGCCTTCCTTCAGCTTTGCCGATACGGCCGGTTTCCGTGCTCTCGGGGTTGCACTCGAAGATAATTCTGGGGTGATCGTGGACAATTATTCGTTGCGTGGCAATTCGGGGATGATCCTTTCGAGATTGGACAGCACCCGTTGCCGAGAGTTGAACGAGATACGTCCCTATGATCTGGTCGTTTTGCAGTACGGGTTGAATATCGTCAGCGACAGCGTTCTCCAGTATGGCTGGTACGCCAAGCGGATGGAAGAAGCCGTACGCCACGTACGCGTTTGTTTCCGGATGCCGATATCCTGATGCTGGGGGGGTTTCGGACAGGAGCCGACAAGTGGACGGAACCTTCGAAACGATGCCTGCCGTATTAGCCTTGCTGCACGCACAGCGGCAGGCGGCTCGCCGTTCGGGGGTCGCTTTTCTGGAATGTCTTTGGGGCGATGGGGGAGGAGAACAGCATGATCCGTTTCGTGGAGAACAATTGGGCTAGCAAAGACTATACCCATTTGAGTTTCAGGGGAGGAAAAGAGATAGCTTCTGCCTTGTTGAAGGCAATATTATTAGAAAAGGAGTTTTATGATGAAGCAGACAAAGTGGCTCATTAGTCTATCGGCTTGCCTGTTTTTGATGGCCGCCAGTTCTGCCGGAGTGAAAGGAAAATTGGCGATCCCGTGTCAAGCGTGGGAACAGGGAGTATTGATACGATCCGCTCCCTTCCCGTATTTATTCGATCGGGAAGGAGGTCGATTCGATCCAGTCGCCCTCTTCGCTGCAATCCTTCTTTGACGAACTGGATTCGCTCGAGCGGGGAAGGATACCGTATTGACAATCGTCCATTTAGGCGATTCCACATACAGGCTGGTTATTATTCCGGTAAAGTGATGCGTCTTTTGCAGGCGCAGTTCGGGAATGCCGGACGTGGATGGATTGCCCCTTTCAAGTTGAGCAAGACGAATGAACCGGACGATTATTTCATCTCTTCTTCCGTCCGCGAATGGGTGACGGGACGCTGTATCCAAGCCAATAAGAAATGTCCTGTTGGAATCGGTGGAATCGGTATCCAGTCCGTTTCTCCTTCCATCAATTTGGACGTTCGGATAGCACCTAACAACGGGGCAGGCTATTCCTTCAACCAGGCGATCCTTTACCGGGGAGAAAAAGCCATGCCTATGTTGCCGGCCGGTTCGTTCAAAGATTCCATACAGACATCCTTGGCTACGGTTCCGGCTGTCGCAGGTGTCTTGGCCGATACCTTCCGTATTTCTCATCCGGTAGATACGTTGCAGCTGCACAGTACCCGGCGGAAACAAGGCACGGATAAGCTGCTTCCGGCCTCCAATTTCAAAAATGTTTATTATGGTTTCAGCCTGACGAACGGTTATCCGGGTGTCCTTTACCATTCGGTCGGCGTGAACGGGGCGATGTATGTCAATTACACAGACGAAGCATACGTTCGTCAGTTGGCCCTGTTGAAACCTTCTTTGCTGATTATTTCGTTGGGTACGAACGAAACCTTCGGCCGTCGCTTCCGTTCGGAAGAATTTGGCGGACAGATACGTGCGTTCGTTTCCCTCGTCAAGAAACAGATGCCTGAAACGGCTATTCTGCTCACCACTCCGCCGGAATGCTACAAGCGGACTTATGTCAATAAAAACGGACGTATGTCCGTAACTCGAATACCCAACTTGCTGCAAAGGCGATTGTAAAGGCGGCACGTGAAGAGGGCGTAGCTTGCTGGGATCTCTTTGCCGCTACGGGAGGGAAAAGCTCCTGCACCAAATGGCGCAAGGAAAAACTGATGGGCCGTGACCGTATTCATTTCACAAAGGATGGCTATCGTGAGCAAGGAACCTTGTTATATCGTGCCCTAATGCAATCTTATAATCAAATGTTGAAAATCAGAAAAGATGATGAATGATTTTATAAATAAAATGGGAGAATATTGGTCTCAGCTCTCATTCGACAAACTTAGCGATATATTGACCTACCATCACAATGCTCCGATACTTTTCAGCAGCGGATTGTTTTTCTTCCTTTTTATCGGTTTCCTGATTATTTATATGTCGCTCAGGAAGCATTTGCTGACGCGTATCATTTATGTTACGTTGTTTTCCATCTATTTCTATTATAAGAGCAGCGGATTGTTTTTTCTTTCTCCTGCTGTTTGTCGCAACATCCGATTTTTGCATTGCGCAGTGTATGACTAAGACTGCTTCCAAGTGGGGACGCAAAGCATGGGTTGTCCTGAGCCTGTGCGTTGACTTAGGGCTGTTGGGATATTTCAAATACTTCAATTTCCTACGGGAGATCATGGCTGCCGTTGCTCATGGGAGTTGGGGTATCAGTTAGGGAATACCTCGTTGCAGAACATTACCTATCAGCCGTTGGATATATTTCTGCCGGTCGGCATTTCCTTCTTTACCTTCCAGACCATCAGCTACGTGATTGATGTGTACCGGGTAGGATAGACCCCCTCCGGCGTTGGATGGACTATGTTTTCTATGTATCCTTCTTCCCGCAGCTGGTGGCCGGTCCAATCGTTCGGGCACGCGATTTTATTCCTCAGATTTATAAGACTCCGGTTGTTACGCGGGCGGAGTTCGGAGAGGGGGCTTTTTCTCGTCTTATGTGGGCTCTTTAAGAAAACCGTCATATCCGACTATATCAGCTTGAACTTCGTCGACCGCATATTCGATGCTCCTTTGCTCTATACAGGGGTGGAAAATCTGTTGGGTGTGTATGGTTATGCCTTGCAGATCTATTGCGATTTTTCCGGCTATTCGGATATGGCGATCGGGATTGCATTGTTGTTAGGTTTCCGTTTTAACGTGAATTTCGATTCGCCTTACCAGTCGGCGACCATTACGGAATTCTGGCGACGTTGGCATATCTCGCTCTCTTCTTGGTTGAAAGACTATTTGTATATTTCACTCGGAGGTAATCGGAAAGGGAAAATACGGACATACATCAACCTGCTGATAACGATGTTGTTGGGTGGTTTATGGCACGGAGCCTCCGTGAGTTTTATCCTTTGGGGCGCCCTGCATGGAGTTGCACTGGCCATCCATAAGTTCGTGATGAACCATTTCAGCAGTTTCAAACCATTAGGATCAGAAATGAAACCCTGGAGAAGAGTGATAGGTGTTCTGATCACTTTCCATCTGGTGTGCTTTGGCTGGATTCTGTTCGGGCTGACTCGATGCAAACGGTTGGCGAGGTGCTGACGCAGATTTTCACGAATTTCCATCCGGAGGTCTTTATGCAGTTTGTGGTGGGCTATAAAGGAGTGTTCGTCTTGATGGTGGTGGGTTATATCCTGCATTTCATGCCGAAATCGGCGGAAAACGGTTTGCAGGCAGTCGTTACCCGTTCTCCTTTGCTTGTTCAGGCGGTGATGCTGGCGATTGCGATCTTTGTTGTCGTGCAGTTCAAGAGTGCCGGGGTGCAACCATTTATCTACTTCCAGTTCTGACATTGTTTCCTGCCATATCGGGAATCCGATGGAAGCAGAGTTTAATAACAAAAGCCCTTCCGGAGCGGGGAGGGCTTTCGTTATTAAATGTAGGAGGGATCAGAGTCCAGCTTGCGGGTCGAACGTCCCGTTTTCCCAGCCTTCGTCTGTTCCAGGTTCGGATTGTTACTCATCTCGCTGCGTTTCATCGGCAGGAAGTAGATGTTCTGGTTGGTGATCATCGGCGTGTTATCACGGTCGAACAGATAGGTCGTGTATGTATTATCGGCCTGCTTGTTCATCACTAAGGCATGGCGTTTGCCTTGCCCGTTCATCAATTTGTCGTAGATCATCCAGCGGCGCATATCCCATAAACGTTTTTGTTCGAACAACAATTCGATAAAACGTTCTTCGCGAACTGCTTCACGCATTTCCGTCTGGTTCATGTTTGGGTTCAATCCGTAAACTTTGCCTTTCATTTCCGGATTGGAACTAGTTTCATTGATGCCTGCACGCTTGCGGATCTGTTTCAACATATCGAATGCTTCGTTTGTCTTTCCGACCTCGACGGCAGCTTCGGCATAGTTCAGCATTACTTCGGCCAGGCGAATGTCAATATAGTCGGTTCCAGATTTTTGGCAGTCTGTCACTGAAAGGCTTTCGTCAATGGCTTTACGGGAATAATAGCCGGTTTTCGATCCGACGTTTGCCGTAGGCATAGTCGTTTTGCGCATTTTCGTTCAGTTCCATTACGGTATTGAAATAAGTCACCCCTGATAGACGATTGTCGCATAAAAACGTTTGTCCCGATTTTCCCACAAGGCGAAGATATCTTTGCCTTCCTTTTCCCAATCGGCATAGGTGTAAGTCCCTCCGTCTATAGTAGGGAAGCGGTCAATCACTTCCTGTGTCGGGTGGTTACCACCGGTGTTGTTCATCGAGAACGTGATCGGACGGACGGTTGCATCTCTTTTCTGTGTGCGGGTCGGGTTTTCGTAGCGGATGGCAAAATTACCTCTTTGTTCATCTCATCTAGGAACAGTTTTCCTGTAATCATCATACAAAGGCATGGCCTTGTCCGATCAGGTAATTCAGTGTCTCTTTGTTGTAGTTGTAGGCGGTTTGCCAATGTTCGTTGTTGTTGTTCGGGTTGAACTGTGGACTAGCACGGAACAAGAATACGCGTCCGAGGAATGCCTTGGCTGCACCTTTCGTCACGCGGCCCAAGTCTTCAGCCGAATGAGAGTCTGGCAACCCTTCTGCACAAGCTTTCAGTTCGTCGATAATGAAATCGAAACATTCTTTTGTAGAGTTACGTTTCACATAGAGGTCGTCCGTCATTTTTGCGGATAGTGATCAGTGGGACACCACCGTAACGTTTGACCATTTCTGAAATAGAGGTAAGCACGAATGAAACGGGCTTCGTAAGTCAGACGGTCGGCTAGTTCACGGTCTATCGTACAGACTTCCGGGATTCTGTGCATTCTGAATGAAAATATTGCAGTTTCGGATGTCAGAATAGGGGCCAGTACCAGGTCGGGGCGGAATCTTTCGTGTCACTCATATTGTCCGGTGTGGTGGTTCCCCTGTGTCCAGTTGCCTCCGCCCGTCCTTCGTCGGTCGCATCGGCCGCGGCCGTATCCCAACTTGGGATGGAAACATATAAAGCATTGAGAAAAGCTGTAGTCGGCGTTTTGTCAACCCAAACCTTGTCCTCCGAGATTGAACTTAGGTCTTCCTTATCCAGTACGCCGCTGGTGCAGGAAGAGAATAATGCCAGAATGGCAACATGTTATAAATATCTTTTTTCATATCTAATTACTCAAATTGTTAGAAACTTACATTGATACCAAAGTTGAAACTTTTTGTCAACGGATACTGATAAGCTCCACGGTCACCCTGTTTTCGGGATCGTAGATGCGATGTGGTCGAATACGAACAGGTTTGTGCCTGAAACGTAGACACGGCAACGATCTACACCGATCGAATTCACCCACTGTTTCGGCAACGTATAGCCGAGCTCGATGTTTTGCAACGGAAATAGTTACCGTTCATCAACCAGAATGAAGAAGCCTGTCCGTTGGCGCCTTTCGAGCCTGTACCACCGACGCGCGGATATTTACCGTCTGTGTTGTCGGGTGAATAAGCGTCCGACCATATGTTCAGAACGGTCTGTTCTGTCCAGGTATCGCCGCGGTTCGGGAACATGATGCTTCGATGGCCTACGCCTTGGAAGAAGGCTGTGAAGTCGATACCTTTCCATTCACCTCCTAAACTGATACCGTAGATGATTTCGGGTCTTTGCTGTAGAGCGAAAGAACGGCTTGGTCGTTACCGTCGACAACTCCGTCAGGGCCTCCGACGCCGCCTGCACCGTGGATATCTTTCAGGATAATATCGCCTTTCGACCATTCGAATCCCGCCGTTATAGAGCGGCAGTCCAGCTAAATCTTCATCCGTACGGGCGATACTGCGTCGGCGATGTAGCCAGCGATGAAGTTGATCGGGCGTCCTGTCTTTATTTCCCATTCATAGGCGTTTGCCGATTCGTCGATACACGTGTAATGGTTGCGGGCTTTCTTCAGTCACGCGCCAACCGGCTGAAATAGACGGGAAAAATCCCCAACGTTTGCCCGGAATCCATTTTTACGGACGAGTCGTAACGGAAGTTGGCTTCTAATAGATAGCGGTTGTCGAAACCGTAGTTCACACGGCCGACGTAACCGATGCGTCCAATTTCCGATTCGTGACCATCGGCATCTTTCCACTGGCTGTCCGCACTTCCGGCGAATAGCTGTTCAAGGGAAGATGAAAGCAATTGCTTGCGCTGTGCCCAAACATATCACCCCATTCTTCGTATTGCTCATAGAGGAACATGGCGCCGATGTCGTGTTTGCCGAATGTCCGGTTATAGTTTAACTGCAAGTTTAGCGTATAAGCGCTCGTTTTCGTTGAAGTCTTTTCGGACGAAGTTTCCGTTTTCGGTTCTCGTACGTGTGCCGACAACCGGGGGCGTCGTCGCGGATGATGTGGTTATGTCCGCCGCTCGTTTCGTGTATATATAAGGTATACTCTTTTTCCTACCTGTTTTTCATTCTCGTAATAACGGCGATAGTTGAACATCGCGTTTGCTGTCAAGCCTTCTACCCAAGGAATTTCCCATTTGGCGCTTAACTTCGTGTTCAGTGTGTTATGTTTTTGGAAACATGCCCGTTGTTGATTGCTTCCAGAATATTCCAGTTGTAGATGGTTGCGTTCGGCTTTCCGTTTATATAGGCCGGCTCGGTAGTCGGGAAGTTTAGTAGGGCACGATACATATCGTTCATCAAATCTTTATCAGAGTCATGAGGCCAGTAAGGTGTGCGTTGGTCGCTCATATTACCGTCCACATCCAATCCGATCGTAAAGTTATCCGCAACTTTGGCATCTACATTCGAACGGAAACTGTAACGTGTGAAGTCCAGGTTGTTGAATGTTCCGCTCTGGCTGTAATAACCGGCTGACATAAAGTAATTGATACGTTCATACCCCCGTTGACACTTAGGTTGTGCTGTGTCGTAAACGGGTTTTTCCAAGCGAGGTCGAACCAGTTTGTACCGTGTGTTTTGAAGCATTCTTGTTCGTCGGCTGTGTAGTAGCGGGAATCTGTTTCCGGGATGCCATTATACATGAATTGGTTATTCAGATATACAGTCCGGTCATAAGCGTTCATCACTTCCGGTGTGCGGGTTGGACGGTCCGTTCCGAATAGACCTGAATAGCTAAACTGAGGCTTTTGGTTTTTACCGCGTTTTGTCGAAACGACAATCACGCCGTTAGAGGCACGAGAGCCATAAACGGCAGCGGATGCTGCGTCTTTCAATACGGAAATGTTCTCGATCGTGTTTGGATCCAAAGCATCGAAGTCTGCTTTTTTCACGAACAACGCCGTCGATGACGTAAGTCGGATTTGTATTGTTGGGTGTATTGACGCCACGGATCGTGATCGGGGAAGATACACCCGGCATACCGGATTTATTGTAAGAGAAAATACCCGGCATACGTCCTGCCATCGCATTGGAGATATTGGAAACTGGGATTGTCGCAATGTTATCTGCCGAAATAGTGGCGACCGAACCGGTCAGGTTCATTTTCTTTGGCGTACCGTAACCGATCACGACCACTTCATCCAGCTTTTGTGTATCTTCCGTCAGTGTGACATTCAGGTTGCTTTGTCCTGCAACTTTCACAAAACAAGTATTGTAACCGATAAACGAAATTTGTAAAGTCGCGTTTTCAGGAACCTCGATCGTGAAGTTTCCGTCCATATCAGTAATGGTCCCGACGGTCGTTCCTGGATTGAAACGTTTGCTCCGGCGATAGGACCAAATTGGTCGGAAACAACACCTTTAACGGTTTTCTGCTCTTGTTGGACCTTGGCAACGATATCCATCTCTTTCGGACGAAGGATAATTTGTTTCTCATTTACCTTGTACTCGACATTGGTGGATTTGAAAACTTTCTTTAGGATGGATTCGATTGTCTCATTGTCGAATTTTACATTGACTTTTCTGTCTACATTTACCAGTTCATTGTTATAAATAAAATGGAATTCAGAGTTTTCCTCTATTTTGTTCAATACCTCTTCTATCGAAACGTTGTTCATTTCTATAGAAAGACGTGCAGATTGCGAATATAGACTATTTGCATTTGCTGCACTAAGAAAGCAGGTTAAACATAAAGCGGCGATTTTCATACGCGTAGGAATTTGAGGAGACAAGTCGAAATATGACCTGAAACCTTTTTGTTTTGATGTAATTTTCATAACTTTACATTATCAAATTTAATTAGGTAGTTATATGACTTAATTAGACAATTATCATTCGTCAGGTGAGATTTTCGGATTGATAATTATTTTTGATCACGGGATGGGAAGATGTTGCAAGCATCTTTCCATCTTTTTGATTCAGATGTGTGTAGCAGCTATGTCTTCATGGTATTTCAATTTTTGTGTTAATCATTCATTTCTGTTTATTACGGCTATTAGACGTAGGAGATAAAAAATCCCCTACGCCAAAATGCAATTTTTTATCTTGCTTCGATAATAACGGTCCGACGGGTATAAGAATAGTCGCTGGCCTGTTTCGGTTCGATCATTGTGCACTTGATAGGAGCAGTCTTTTCGAGCAGTTGCAGGATCTCTTCAAAGGTTTCGGTCGTAAAGGTTGCAGAATATTTGTAATTGAATATTTTTTGCTTTGTAAGATGATGTTTACGTTGAAATGGCGTGACAGGCGTTGAGCTATCTCTGCCATTTCGGTCCGGCGGAAGACCATTTTTCCTTCCTTCCATGAAGTAACCATATACAGATTGATGTCTGAAACCTTAGTGTTATCTGTTATCTTATTATATACGGCCTGTTCACCCGGATTCAGAACTTGGGGGATTGGTTTTTTTCATTTCTGATTTCTATGGAACCGTTTGCCAGAGTGGCTTGTATTTCGTCATCATCTTCATAAGCATTAATATTAAATTCTGTGCCGTAGGCGCTTACCGTAATTCCGTTTGAAAGTGCTACATCGAAGCGGTGCTTTTTATCTGATGAAACCTTGAAATAAGCTTCGCCGGACAGATATACTTTACGATGGTCTCCGACGAACTGTTTAGGATAATGCAGCTTGGAACCTGAATTCAGCCATACTTCGGAACCATCCGGCAGTGTAATTTTAGAAACAAGGCCATAAGCGCTAGACAATTCCACCTGTTCGATCGGCTGATTTTCCAATCTGTAGATACGCTGGTAAAAGTAGATACTGCTAATTAAGGCTGGAATGAGCAATATGGCTGCCGTGTAACGAAAATAGCGACTGATCTTTTGTCGGAATCGGTTTTTCTGCATGGTTCTCGATACATTTTTCCAGTGGTTGTCTACATCTATTTTTTCTTGCAAATATAGCATCTGGCTGGTGTCACAGATAAAACGGAGATCACCGACCTCTTTCCGTAATTCAGGTGAATCCAACATTTGTTTTTCAAAAAGCAAGGCTATCTTCTTTCGATAGTTTGCCTTAGATAGGCTATGATATGTTCGGTTTGTATATTCACGTTTGTCATGTATTTTGTGATTAGACGCATAAAGGAGATTCCCCTATGTTAAATATATTTATCAGGAGTTTGAAATAATAAAATAAGGAATGGCAGATAGTCTTTCAGTTCGACGCGTAAAATTTTAAGTGCTTTTACTTATATGCGCTTCGACTGTTTTGACTGATATTTGTTGTTCCTCGGCGATCTCTGTATATTTCTTTCCTTCGAAACGATTCTTTTCGAAAATGAGGCGAGTGTTCTCCGGTAGTTTATCCAATGCTTCAGCCAACATCGTTCTAAGTTCGACAATCGAATAGATATCTCCACTTGGTTCGTCTCCCTTGCTTATCTTCCATTGTTTCAGGCCAACTCGAGTTCCTGTTTTCGGAGATAGTCGATACAATTATTGCGTACGCTTGTGACCAAAAATTGCGGGCAGATGTTTCGATTCTGATACTTTTTCTGTTTTCCCAGATTTTGAGAAAAGATTCCTGTACGACGTCTTCACATGTTTCCCAACGTTCAATGTACCGGTGGGCAAAGATGCAGAGGAGAAAAGAATTGGAAGAAATAATGTTTTAAAGGCATTCTCGTCGTCGTTTACAGCGATGTTCCAAAACAACTTGTCGATTGTATGTGGCAGTGTCTCCTTCATGTTTTCGTTTGATGACAACAAATATTTACTAAGTTCTCATAGGACTAATTACTTAGATGTAAAAAGAATAAAATTATTATGGAATTTAATAGAGAAACTAAATTCGAAATGATAGGCAAATTGAATTTTGAATCCATTTCGAATTTGTTTTCTTATTAAAAAGTTTATGATATTTTTTATAACTTTGTACATCTAAATTGAATTAGTCCTATGAGAACTATGTGTATCAAAGAGGCAATGAGAGAATAGGGTCAAAAAAATAAGGCGTCCCATCACGAGAAACCTTATCTTTGGTATATTCAAATTCAATAGATGTAGGTTTTTACCTCTGTATTCTTGATGTGTCATACCTACATGCTGACATATATGGTTTGTAGGTAAAACACCTATGTTTTTAAATTCAGATGTCTTTCCTTAATTATATATTGGTTCATTGGCCATCGGATGAATCCTTTCCACTAATGTCCAGTATATCCTTGACTATGTATTAAATCACGAATAGACCATGATGCTTCCGATCAGATACCTCCGACTTTGATGACTGTACCGATGTATTCTTCCATATCTATTAAGTATTATTTGGGGTAAATATAGAAATAAAATAATCGATTCTCGTTTTTTTTTCATGAAATATGTTGGCGGAGTGTAGTAGAGGAGTAGACACTTATCATAATTCGACAGGTATTCTGTCAATTTTATAACATAATATCACGGTTAACTCTTTATTTTGTTCTTATAATTCTTAAATTCTCATATTATGATGATTCCAGTTTAAGGTGAAGACTTTTCTCTTTCCTGTTGGCTTGTGCCTGCTCGACGGCAGGGATGGCAAGTAGGCAATGACTCTCCTGTAAAGCAGGTAAAAATATCTGGTTATGTAGGGACTCGAATCACAGATTGTATCGAACATCGTGTGAAAGCGCAGGATGTGGACCATTTGGTCGAACTGTTCCGCCACCAGAACGAGAAGTCGCGCTGGCAGCGAGTTTTGGGGGAAATGGATACAGGGTGCGATCGCCTCCTATCGTTATGTAACCGGGACCCCGAACTGTACCAGATCATAAAGGATGCGGCCGAATCGCTTTATGGCAACGCAGTTGCCGAACGGTTATATCGGGGAATTATGCGCCGGAATACCAGTTACAGCAATGGATGTCTGGGGGCGCAAGTATACACATTGGGATTGATCGCTTGGTATGACTTGTCGGGTGATAAGAAGGCATTGGAAGCAGCTTGCAGAGTTGTCGACCATCTGATGACGCAGGTTGGGGCCCGAAAGGTGGATATCGTCTCAACCGGCAATTACATTGGCATGCCGAGCTCGTCCGTCCTCGAACCTGTCATGTATCTGTATAACAGAACGAAAGAAAACGTTATCTCGATTTTGCCAAATATATTGTCGGACAATGGGAGACACCCGGTGGTCCGGCAGCTGATCAGCAAAGCTATTGCCGATGTTCCAGCCAACCGTTTTCCGCATCCGAAAACTTGGTTTTTCGAGGGAAAACGGACAAAAAGCATATGAAATGATGTCCTGCTATGAAGGCTTGTTGGAACTGTATAAGGTAACGGGCAATCCACTTATCTCTCTGTCGTGGAAAAGACGGTCGGGCATATCGTACGCGAAGAGATCAACGTGGCCGGATCGGGTAGTGCATTCGAATGCTGGTATGGCGGGAAAGAACGGCAGACGCAACCTACTTACCATACGATGGAAACTTGCGTGACCTTTACCTGGATGCAGCTCTGTAACCGTTTGTTTACAGATGACGGGTAACTCCCTGTATGCTGATTATATGAAACGGCTATCTATAATGCTTTGATGGCATCTTTTGAAGGCGGATGCCGCAGATAGCCAAATACAGCCCGTTGGAAGGTTGCGTCATGAAGGGGAGGAGCAGTGCGGCATGCACATCAACTGTTGCAATGCGAACGGCCCGCGTGCCTTTGCCATGATTCCTCAATTTGCCTATCAGGTTCAGGACGATTGTGTCCGTAAATTTTTATGCCCTCGGAAGCGGAGTTGGTATTGCCGGGCAAGAAGCCGGTCCGGTTGGAAGCAAACGACCGATTATCCGCGGACTGATCAGATCGAGATAGAGGTCGATCCTGCGAAAAGAGACGGCTTTCACCATTGCCTGCGCATCCCGGCATGGAGCAAGATTGCGGTGGTTTCCGTAAATGGCCAACCCCAGGATGGTGTCCTTGCACAGGGTGCATATTTGCCAGTGAACCGTAAGTGGAAAAAAGGGCGACCGGATCACTGTCAAACTCGATTTACGTGCCCGTCTGGTGGAAAGGAATCAGGCGCAGGCCATCGTGCGCGGTCCGGATCGTCTTGGCTCGCGACAGCCGTTTCAGGGGATGGCTTTGTCGATGAGGCGTCTGTTGCTGTTAGTAAAGACGGGTATGTGGAGTTGGACGCCTGTAAAGACTCCCTGGTTTTGCCTGGTTGGCCTTACCGCCCCGATGGTACGGATTTGGGTACGACTTGGACAAGACGCAACGGCTGGTGGGTTGTTGAAGATATTGAATGATGCATTCGCCTTATAGGCCGTAATCAGTGAACGGGCATTTACCACCCTTGCAACTGAAGAACGAGTACCTGGGGATAGTGGCACACATAGTTAATGAGAACAAGGACCTTATGTTGGTGACGGTAAATAAAAAATTCGTACCCTTGGTATCCCCAAAAAAGCGAAGATACGTGGAAGAATATCTGAAACAATTGAATGAAAGTCAAAGCGCGAAGCAGCCCGTATTCTCCGTTCCGAGGCGGAGTGCATCGGCTATCCATCTAATTTTACCATTTACGATGCGACAGATTCCAAAAGTCTACTCCGTTCCATCATGAAGGAGATGCAGCTCGACGACAAGGTGTATCGGCCGGGAATGGTACAGGGCCGTATCTCGAATGCAAAAAATGCACTTATTACCTATAAGGCATACGAACAGAACAAGGAGCTGGTGCAACATGATATAGATTCTAAAGTTCCTTTGCTGCGTGAAATATATAAGCGGTATCAGAATCGTTGCCAGCAAGCGGGGGGCGATGGATTTCGACGATTTGCTGTTGCAAACGAATATACTCTTCCGCGATCATCCGGACGTATTGGAGAAGTACAGGAGCTTTTTTCAGTTTGTGCTGGTGGACGAGTATCGGGATACGAATTTTGCCCAGCATCTGATTGTACAGCGCTTGTGCGAAGTACACCGACGTATCTGCGTGGTCGGAGATGATGCACAAAGTATCTATTCTTTCCGGGAGCCAATATCGATAATAATATCCTGCAATTCAAGAACCAGTATCCGTTGCCGTATTTTCAAACTGGAACGAAATTCATCGTTGACGCAGAATATCGTAAAATGCGGGCGAACAGTTTGATACATAAGAATACGAAGCAGATCCCAAAACCGTTTATTCAGAAAAGGAGGAGGGTAGCAAAGGTCTCCATTTTGTTCGTCCTATTCCGATTATGAAGAGGATATGCCGTTATGGTAAGATTAACGATATGAGGATGCAGAATTACGATTATGCTGATTTTGCCATCCTGTATCGGACAAATGCACAGTCACGCATCTTGGAAGAGGCCTTGCGTAAAGGGAATTCCTTATAAGATATACGGAGGCTTGTCTTTCTATCAGCGTAAGGAAGTGAAGGATGTCATTTCGTATCTTCGTCTGATTGTCAACCCGCATGATGAAGAGGCTTTCAAACGTGGCCCGATAAACTATCCGGCTCGTGGGATAGGCGATACGACTCTCAATAAATTGGTCGTTGCTACAGATCATAATGTCCAGTTTGTGGTTCGTGTTGAACGATCCGATCCGGGTACGCTCTGCCGGTCAATAACGGTACGGCAAAAGAAGCTAAGCGATTTCCGGGAGCTTATTTCCGGATCGAACGGAATATTGGCTTTCTCTGCCGAGGAAATCGCCGCTGCAGTAGTGAAGCGAGAGCGGCATTGTTTAAATTTGTTTCAGGATCGCTCGGTGGAAGGGAATCAGCAGCAGGAAAACTTGCAGGGAGTTGCTGGAAAGGTATTGCCGAGTTTTGCGGTAGATACGCCGCGAGTGAAGGAACGGAGCATGTCTCGCTTGCTGACTTTCTGTCTGAAGTCTCGCTGTTGACAGATCAGATAATGATAAGGAAGAAACAGGCAAACAAGGATGATGACGGTGCACGCCGCCAAAGGCCTGAGTTCCGGAATGTTTTTCGTTGTCGGGCTGGAAGAGGACCTGTTTCCTCCTCCGCCATGTCGAAAGACAATCCGAGAGCGGTGGAGGAAGAACGCCGGGCTCTTTCTACGCGTCGCCATTACTCGTGCGGAAGAAAATTGTGTATTGACACACGCCAGAAGCCGTTATCGCAATGGCCAGAGTACGATGTGTTCGCCCAGTCGTTTCTTGAAAGATATCGATCCCAAATATATTTATACGTCGGCAGATGCCGTTACTGACGGTTTATTGGCTACTGTCGTTCCTCGGTTTTCCAGCAACCGAAGGCACGAAGGAGAGGCCTATGTCTCTCCGCAGTCAATAGCACAATATAAACAACTCATTACAAGTAGCTTACAGAGGTTTTCCGTTCATTATGGTTCAATCCTACATCTTAAAATAAATATATTAATATAATATATATATAAGCTCATTTCCTTGCCCCTCTTTAAACCGGCAAAGACACGATAGGAACGAGAAAAATCCCTTCTTTCGCATCCGGAAGTCCGGTCTTTCACCTTCCGAACTCCATGGTTTGACACACCAAAGTCCCTTGTTTCGTACGCAGAAGTCCCTTGTTTCAAGGCTCACCCAGATATTGTACGATCGTCCTCACCTGCAGGGGGAATCAACATCTTCTTTCCTTTCCTCCAACCGTTACCCTGTAGCTCTGTCTTTAGCTCCGGGTTTCCCCACCCATTTGGACAACCGTTTCCCTGCCGATGCCGGCATCAAATCCAGACCGTAAAGACCGCCAATGTTGTCATCGATAATGAGATTTGCAGGAGGTTGTTGCCAATTGAGCGTTTGGCAAAATTCTTAGAAATTTTGTACCAACACATGGGCTATCCGTTCCAGGCCGTCGGCAAGCAACGTCCGGGGACAGGCTATATTCAGACGAATGAACCCCTCTCCACCAGGACCGTACAGTGTACCAGAATTGACCATCAGCTGGGTCATGGCATCCGAGCCGATACTCGTGCTCGGCAATCTATCAGACCAGATGGGTTCCTTCGGTGGCAACACAGGATATTGCGGTAGCCGTTGCTCGAAAAAAGCGGCAAAGATATTCGTAATTCTCACAAGTATTTCCGCAAAGCATCGAGCCATGCACCGCCTTCATTGTAAGCGGCTATCGTGGCGACAACGCCGAACAGTTAACGTCGCACACTTCGTTGATGTTGATGGCGCGGTCGATACGGCGGCGTACCCTTCATCGGCAGCGATGTTGGCGATTTGCAATCCGGCAAGGTTGAATGCCTTACTCGGCGAAACGCAGGTTACGGAGTTTGGCGGAAACGTTTGGACAGGGAGGCGAAAGGCGTATAGTCATGTCCTTCATAGACCAGCTCACTGAATGCTCGTCTGCCACAACGAACACCCCGTTATGCAGGCAGATGTCACCGATGCGCCACAGTTCCTCCGGCGTCAGACCCGTCCGACCGGATTGTGAGGATTACATAGTAATAAGTTTTCGCCTTCGGATCAGCACCTTTGCTTCGAGGTCGTCAGAGTCGATTGAGTAGCGACCATCTCGGTAAATAGAGGTTATTACTGACAGTTCGCATCCGTTATTGCGAATCGACAGAAACAGTTGTATGCCGGAGTCTGGACGATTATCTTGTCACTGGTACGGTCAGGGCTTTGATAATGGCCGACAGAGCTGGCACGACACCGTTCGTATAGATAACCACCGGGGATCTATCTGCCAGCGATGCCGGTCATCGAACCACCGGACAACCGCGTCGTAGTAGGCTTTGGGGACTTTGGTATAACCGAAAATGCCATGCGCTATCCGCTTTTGCAAGGCTTCAACAATAGCTGGTGCTGTACGGAAATCCCATATCCGCCACCCACATAGGCAATACATTTCCTCCTCGGGAGTATCCCATTTGTAGGGAATTCGTCCCGCGACGCCCGGATAATCGTATCGAAATCGTATTTCATAATTTATCTTTTTATTCGTAATTTATAAATCCAGTTACTGCCCTAAAGCCTGACAAGAAAATCGTTCCCCGGAAGCAAGCTCGATATCCAATATATTAAAGCTCCCATGACACCCATAATCAGCATCCCCGACCAGCCAACTGGGAAGCATATCACTGATGGTAATACCGGTCACCGCCAGCTTGAGGGGAACTGAAAATAAGCGTGGCTGTAACCGACTGGCGCAGTATCTTCTGGCTTCCATGAAATCCTCGGTCTGATCCGGTGTGCTACCTGCACGGAAAATCCTTGTTGTGGCTGCTGCTTCAGCGTCGCCTCTTCCTCTTTCGCGGATAAGTGACAACAAGTAATCGGTCTTTCTCTTTTCTCTTCCCAAGCCTCAATTCACAATCGGCAGGAGCCTTTATATTTTCATCGAGGATGATCTCATAGCTCTCAGCAGTAGCCTATCACGGTTGCTTCACTCCGCCTATTGCCTTTGTTGTTTGCCTGCACCGAACTGTACTCAGGCGGTCACAATCTGGGCCGAAAGGTACTACCAACACGAGGTCGTGGGTATAGCAGAGCGGCTGTTCGCCGGTAATGACGTTCACTAACCAAGATTGCGCGAATGCCAGCCCAGATATTCACCGCTGAGTGCGGAATCGTAGATCGTCACATTCTCCACCTCCCAGAAGGCATCCTTCGTAGTGATTTTTGGCATTGCGCAACTCCACATTCTTCACATACTGGAGAAAACTTGTGTTGCGCTGTCTACTTTCAATCCGTCTATACACGGATATTTGCTGCTGAACATAAACGGATAAGTTCTCTACATGCAGTTTCAGATTTTTTGATGTTCCGATTCTGGCAACGCCGAAAACACTTCATCAGCATCGTTCATCTCTACGTTCTCCGATTTCGATGTCGTGCATCTCGCGGAACATTTGGGGGCGTCGACCGTGTATCGGTCATTTCAGATGGTCGGAAACCATAGTGCGCTGAACGCCTGCCTATATCCGAAAAAGCAACGGTCAGTTAACGAAACCATGCACGTGCCGAAAGGGTAGTTTTCCTTCTGAACCGGCAATCAATGGCTTATGTGCTGCATTCCTTGATGGCTGACTCCCCGGCTGGATGACGACGTTCAATCTGAGATTATGTGATTCGAACAAAGGTCTTTCTCCGCCGAATTCTGTGCGATATTGCTTCCATATATATTCGTTCTTTAATTGTTATATAAGTATGTTTTGTCGGCTTAATACCTAATCTCGTTTCGCAGTGACGGCCACCGCGTCATGCGGGCTTCGCTGACTGAAGTCGAATTCCGCTACTGCCGTTTGTGGCGGACAGAGCGATTCGTTTACCAGCGAGTTTCATATTTTTGTTCGAGTTTGTCATACTCTTCGTCCGTGACCGGTTCGACCATTCGTTGGATGTCTTTCTCCCGGAACCTCGAAAGCCAGATGTATTGCAAACCAACTGTCGGCTGCCGCTCCGTGCCAATGCTTCACGTTAGCCGGGATATGGATGACCGTACCGGGTAGAATCTCTATCGCCGGCTTGCCTTCTTCCTGATACCAACCTCGTCCGGCTACACCGATAAGCATCTGTCCACCCCCTTTTGTCGCTTTATGGATATGCCGGTTAGTACGGCTGCGAGAATAATTGCTATCCGGCACCTGTTCGCTCGAAACAGGGTGCGGGCCGCTCCGTTAAACTGCCGATCCACGCAGGCCCAATTATTGATGCGGCTCTACCGCCGAAAAGAACATCGTCGTTGTTCACCGGGTAGTTGCGAACTCACTGCGGTTGCGTCTGTTGTCTGTACTAACCACTGTGCATAACATTGAGTGTTAAAATACTAAATACTGAAAATAAAAGGAGTTTATTCATAATCATTTCGTTTATTGAATGAAGTTATTAGTAAATTTGCGGGGTTAAGCGGCGTTTGGTCAGAGAAGTACGAGTCTTAACCATGTGCAGCGTTCTTGTGCGCGAAAATGCTCCGGTGCAATGGCGGTTTATAAGCCTCCTGACTCGCGTAAGTTTCAGAATAGTTATCCTGCCGGGATTCTTTTTCGCGTGGCATACATAGTCAGCACTCCGGTTCCAGTACGCAAGGAGACTTCACCCACTTCGGTCGCATATTTCATATATTCTTCAAAGATACTCGGATAAACCTCAATTTTCGATAGCCGCACAATACCGTCAGCCGCCATAGGTAATTTGGCGCACATACCAGGCTGTTGTTTTGTATCCCTTTTCCCTGTCATACTGCATGATAACATAACGAATAAAGACAAAACACTTAAATTGTTTTTTATCATCATCTTCTATCTTTTCATTGTTAAACTTCTGATTGCAAATTTACTGCGATAAAACGAGTGAGCATAATATGATTTACTGATATTTGTACCCAAATCCTCGATTCTGTAATAAAGCCATCTATAATTCAAGAAAATGAATTATATTTGCGATAAAGAATATAAAAGAAAGGATTATGGAAGGTTATTAAGCTTGATGAGGTAGATAAATACAACAAACTTTCGGACTCGAAACACGACACCCGTTGGTAAGTGTTGATCTGTCAAAAGCAACGCAATGGCCGGAACATTGCAAAATCAACTACGGCGTATATGCTCTTTACCTGAAAGATACCTACTGCGGGAATATCATGTATGGGCGTCAGAGTTACGACTATCAGGATGGTACGATTGTCAGCTTTGCTCCAGGCCAAATAGTAGAGACAAAGATGATTAAAGATGTCCAACCAAACGCTCATGGCATCCTGTTCCACCCCGATCTGATTCGTGGCACGGCACTCGGTCAGGAGATCAAGAACTATTCTTTCTTTTCCTACGAAACCCGTGAGGCACTACACCTTTCAGAGGGAGGAACAGGGAGACCGTGATGGACTGCGCTGCATAAAGATTGAGACGGAACTGAAAGCACAGCATCGACACCATCAGTTATCGTCCGGATACTGTCTGTGTGAAATTCCCGCACCTTGCCTATGGATGGTTGCAGTGTTTCACCCTGATCTGTTCAAGGGAAAAATGCTTGAAAAAGACTATTGAAGAATACACGTTCTTTTTCGTGCTGCACCCTGGCGCGGAAGCGTTGCTGTATCCCAAAAGAAAAAATCGATACTCTCTTCATGTGTTGACGATATCTCGTAGGAACTCTCATCATGGTGCAGACCTGCCAAACGGACTATCTTGATACGGCATATTACCCGTCTGTTGGATTATACCACTCGTTTTTAGAACGGCAGTTCATTGTCCGTAATTGAACAATGAACTGCTGATACGGCAATACGAAAAACTTGTCAAACAATATATTGGAGATGGAAAACTTGCACAGAAACCGCTTACTTCTGCCTATTGTGCCCGGACAACTTCATTTGTCGGAAGCCTATTTCAATGATCTGCTCAATTGCAACTCGGACACACACAGCTGCCATCTTCAATTGAAACGTATCGAAATGGCAAAGGAGAAGCTACGTTCCTCAGGAGAATCCTTTTTCTCAAATCGTTCATGAACTCGGATTTCCTTCGATACAGTATTTTCAGTTTTTTTTTCAAGAAGATGACGGGGATAACGCCAAATAGTTACAGATCATTAAGTTAACAGTGCTTGTTATTCAGCCATTCCTATTCGATACTGCCCAGCTTCTGTTTCCGGATCATGCAGATCAAGAATGCAGCATTTCATGTCCTGTTAATTTATTGGATGGTCGATGGTCGAAAGTCCTGAATTATTCATTTGTATCATTGTTCTCTCTTTATTCAGTTGCATGATACAAATTACATATCTTTTCACCTGCATTGAACTTTTAAAGACGGCTTAAGCGAGAAAGGAGAAGATGTATAAAGTGAGGTGGACAGCGTGAATTTTCGTTGCGCGAAGA
>VOFG01004519.1_pt1 | contig 42355 bp, 59 predicted proteins | sample 5384171 | NCBI WGS metagenome assembly VOFG01 (sample SAMN12384726, study PRJNA508395) | human gut metagenome | isolation source: healthy gut F | host: Homo sapiens
TATGGTTTTGCTGTGGCTTGTATTTCTTTGATTCTTTCAATGGCAATTTATGTTTGTTGTCGTTCAATGTTCAAGCATGCAGACTATAATTCTAAGCAAGCTAAAGCAGTGAATAACTATAATGAACCGGAACTGACTCCGGCACAGACTAAAGAACGTATTGTAGCTTTGTTACTGGTATTTGCCGTAGTAATTTTCTTTTTGGATGGCATTCCACCAGAATGGTTTGACAATGACATTCTTTGCGCGTGATTATACTACTCAATCTGTAACAGGGCTTGATCGTATCGGATTTGATGTATGGAATCTGGTTCTTCTGATTATTGTAGTTTATGGTGCGTTCTCTTTATTCCAGTCTAAAACAGGACGTGGTAAAGCGATTGCCGGTGTCGCTGTATTGGCTTCCCTTGGCATATTAATATGGAGTTATTCTTCCATGGATCCGACAGTGGAAATACTTCCTCAAATCTTCCAGCAATTTAATCCGTTCTTCGTTGTGGCTTTGACTCCGGTATCTTTGGCTGTCTTTGGCTATTTGGCCAGAAGAAAAAAAGAGCCTTCCGCACCACGTAAAATCGGTATTGGTATGGTGATTGCAGCATGTGGTTTCTTGATTCTGGCCATTGGGTCTTTGGGACTTCCTACTCCGAAAGAAGTAGAAGCGGCAGGCATTAATCCGGATGTTTTGGTTTCTCCCAACTGGCTGATCTCCACTTATCTGGTCTTGACTTTTGCTGAATTGCTGCTTTCTCCAATGGGTATCTCTTTTGTTTCGAAAGTAGCTCCTCCCAAGTATAAAGGTATGATGATGGGCGGCTGGTTTGTGGCTACTGCTATTGGTAATTATCTGGTTGCTATTATTGGTTATCTGTGGGGTGGTATGCAGTTGTGGATGGTATGGAGTGTATTGATTGTTTGCTGTCTGTTATCTGCTCTGTTTATTTTCTCTATTATGAAGAAATTAGAAAAAAAGTAGCATAAGTATTATATGTAGATAACATAGTATACTTATAAAAAATCTAGGGTAATAAATGAATTATATAAATCATTTATTACCCTATTTTTATTTCGCTATATTTCTTTTGTTTCAAATATCCAGTCCCATGATATAATCATTCATGTAATATCCGTTTCAATCGGGAAATCACCTTCCCTCAACTTTCTCATTCCCATGTGCTGATAAAACTGCAATGCCTTATTATTCCGATTCACATTTAGTTCCATAAGGCAAGGCTCCGGGTGGATTTCTTTAATATATTTAATGGCTTCTTTAAATAAAAAGCTGCCACAATGACTACCTTGAAAATGAGGGAGGACATAAATCTTTTGGAGGTGGAAAATATCTTTTTCCTGTTGCTGTACAGAAACGTAGCCACAGGGCTTTCCCTCTTTGTAGGCTATGAAATAGACATGACCTTCTTCTTCCATCTGTTTGCGTATATTCTCGGGAGCATACATCCAGTCCATCATATAATCCAATTGTTCGGGAGATAGGATTTCCTTGTAAGTTGCAGGGAATACTTCGCCTGCCATTTTATTAATAAGCTCACAATCGGCAACCGTTACTTTTTGAATTGTCAACATACCTGTTTTTTGTAGTTTAATGGGATACAAATATAGCTATTATTTCTTTTTTGTAATAAGGTGAATTCTCTTTGATAGTTTAATTATTATTAATTTATAGTACCTTGTAATGCAAGGTACTAAAGTAATACATATATTTGTGCTATTCAAAAGAAAAGGAACAATGAAAGTAGACAATGTAAAATCCCAGATGAGAAAAGGCATGCTTGAATACTGCATCATGCTTTTGCTGCATAAGGAGCCTGCTTACGCTTCGGATATTATTCAGAAGTTAAAAGAAGCTCAACTGATTGTGGTGGAAGGTACCTTTGTATCCATTGCTGACGCGTTTAAAAAATGATGATCTGTTAAGTTATGAGTGGGTGGAATCCACGCAAGGGCCACCTCGCAAGTACTACAAACTTACGGAGAAGGGAGAAGTTTTTTTGGGAGAACTCGAACTTTCTTGGAAAGAGTTGACCGAAACAGTAAATCACATAGCCAATAGATAATTAGAATAAAGAAATAATAGAAATGAAAAAGACATTGACCGTAAATTTAGGTGGAACTGTCTATCATATAGATGATGATGCCTACCGTCTGTTAGACAATTATCTGTCTAATCTGAAGCATTACTTTCGTAAACAAGAGAGTGCGGAGGAGATTATAAATGATATTGAGATGCGTATTGCCGAATTATTTGCTGAAAAAGTAGCTGCGGGAAAACAAGTCATTACAGTTCAGGATGTGGAAGAAGTTATAGCCCGTGTAGGTAAACCGGAAGATTTTGGAATTACCGAAGATGATGCCTGAGTCCAATAAACGAACAGAGCAATCATCTTCTGCCAGTCAGACATATACACGAACTGCCGGTCCACGCCGTTTGTTTCGTGACCCGGACAGTAAGTTGTTGGGGGGCGTAGCGGCAGGATTGGCCGCATATCTCGGTTGGGATATAACACTGGTGCGTATTCTGATGATTGTACTGGTGTTTGTTCCTTATTGCCCGATGATTATACTTTATATAGTCGGGTGGATTGTGATACCGGAAGCTCATACAGCAGCCGAGAAATTAAGTATGCGTGGCGAAGCGGTGACGATTGAGAATATTGGCAAGACGGTGACGGACGGTTTTGAACGGGTAGCGGACGGGGTAAATAATTATGTGAATTCCGGTAAACCACGTACCTTTTTGCAAAAGATAGGAGACGTGTTTGTGGCTATTGCTGCCGTTTTCTTCAAGATATTCTTGGTTGCTCTTGTCATAATCTGTTGTCCGGTGCTGTTTGTACTTGCTATAGTATTGGTTGCTTTGGTATTTGCAGCAATCGCCGTAGCGGTGAGTGGGGGAGCCTTGTTGTACGAATTACTCCCTGCTATTGACTGGACACCTATCGCTTCCGTCACTCCTATGATGACGTTACTTGGTACGATTGCCGGGGTTGCTTTGATTGGTATTCCTTTGGGAGCTTTTTATATACGATTCTACGTCAGTTGTTCCATTGGGCACCAATGGGGACAGGACTGAAGTGGTCGTTACTGATTCTGTGGATATTGGGTGCGGTTATTATGATTATTAATCTTTCAGCACTAGGCTGGCAACTGCCTTTATATGGTTTGCACCACTTTTAACCAAGTTTATTCTATTAAAAAAGGATAATATTTATTCTTTTTTATAACTAAATGTACCCTGATAGTGTGTCCAGGGTACATTTTTTGTTTGTTCTTATCTATGGTAAATCGGGATTTTTTATTAAGTTTGTAAAGACGTATTCGATAAGTATAAAAATGGGTGAACATATATGTTTTAGGAGAAATGAACGTTTAGCTACTGTCAATCCTTATTGGCGAGGCAATCCGATGGTGCGCGGGCGCTTTTTAACAGACAACACCGCTTCCGTCCGGGTATGGGCAGTGTCTATTGAAATGGCGTTTGTCGCCTAACCCTCAGCGTAAAGAAAAGAAGGCTGTGAAGTGGGATCCGAAGGTCTGCTATCTTCGTTCGCTGGATGCCGTAGTGGGAGATTCGTTGATATGGCTGGGGCATAACTCTTTCTTCCTCCAATTGGCAGGTAAAAGAGTCATGTTCGATCCCGTATTCGGAAATATTCCCTTTGTAAAACGGCAAAGTGAGTTTCCTGCGAATCCCGACATTTTTACAGAGATTGATTATCTCCTTGTCAGTCATGATCATTTCGATCATCTGGATAAACAGAAGTATCGCCCATTTGCTGAAAAATAATCCGCAGATGAAACTGTTTTGTGGCTTGGGAACAGGTGAATTGATTCAAAGTTGGTTCTCGGAAATGAAAATTGTTGAAGCAGGTTGGTATCAACAGATAGAAGACGAAGGATTAAAGATAACCTTTCCTTCCTGCACAGCATTGGAGCAAACGTTCTGTGCGTGACGGCGGTCAACGGTTATGGGGAGCCTTTATGTTGCAGGGTGACAATATCTCACTTTATTATAGTGGTGATACTGGGTATTCCAGCCATTTTCGTGAGATTCCCGATTTGTTCGGTGCTCCTGATTATGCTTTGCTAGGTATCGGTGCATACAAAACCCCGTTGGTTTATGTCCCAACCATATTTCCCCTTACGAATCCCTGACTGCCTCAGAAGAAATGCATGCAGGACTTACTATCCCTATGCATTATGGAACTTTTGATCTGTCGGATGAGCCTCTGCACGATCCTCCTAAAGTGTTTGCGGCAGAAGCAAAGAAAAGAAAGATCCCGGTAGAAATACCTTATTTGGGGAGAAATAGTAAAACTAAGCAAGAAGAAGTAATTATAAATGTATAAAGAGATGAAGAAATTAGAAGTAAAAGACTTAAAAGACAACTTTTTCGAAGCTATCGGAAAAGAATGGATGCTGATTACAGCCGGAACAAAGGAGAAGTTCAACACTATGACAGCAAGTTGGGGTGGCATTGGGTGGCTGTGGAATAAGCCTGTAGCCTTTGTCTTTGTCCGTCCCGAAAGATATACTTATGAGTTCATTGAAAAAGTGATTACTTGACACTTTCTTTTTAGGAGAAGAAAATAAGAAAATTCATGCAGTATGCGGTTCAAAGTCAGGTCGTAATACAGATAAAGTCAAAGAAACCGGCCTGAAGCCTGTTTTTACGGAAGGAGGTAATGTGGTGTTTGAACAAGCCCGTTTAAGTCTGGAATGTAAGAAACTTTATGCGGACGGTATCAAACCCGAATGCTTTTTGGACAAAGAATCATTGGAGAAATGGTATGGTGGTGCTCATGGAGGATTTCATAAAATGTATATCGTAGAGATTAAAAATATATATTCGAGTAAATTTAGCGAATTTTGACGGATAATGTAGAAGGCTCTGAACTCAATGATTGAGAATAGAGCCTTCGTTGATTTTTCACCTTTCGGAGTTTATCTTATTTACTCGAGGTCTTACTCTGAAGGAGCCTTCTTTACCCATTTATCCAGCCACTCGAAGAAAGTACGTTGCCACAAAACGCCATTTTGCGGTTTCAGTACCCAGTGGTTCTCATCCGGATAAATTAGCAGTTCTGCCGGAACGCCACGCATTATGGCAGCATCGAAAGCAGCCATTGCCTGATTGGCTAGGATACGATAATCTTTTTTCTCCATGAATACAAAGGATTGGAGTATCCCATTTCTCTACAAAGAGGTGAGGGGAGTTGGCGAAGGTGCGTTGCGCCACCGGGTTTTGTCTCTCCCAGTATGCACCGCCCATATCCCAGTTAGCAAACCATTTTTCTTCTGTTTCCAGATATTGCATTTCCATGTTGAAGATACCGTCGTGAGCGATGAATGCCTTGAAGCGTTTGTCGTGATGTCCTGCTAACCAATAAACGGAGAATCCTCCGAAGCTGGCACCTACACATCCCAGGCGATCTTTGTCGACATACGATTCTTTCGCTATCTCATCAATAGCCGTGAAATAATCCTTCATACACTGACCACCGTAATCACCGCTGATTTGTTCATTCCATTCCACGCCAAATCCCGGCAAGCCGCGACGATTCGGAGCAACAATGATATAATCATTGGCTGCCATAATCTGGAAATTCCAGCGATAAGACCAGAACTGGCTTACCGGACTTTGGGACCTCCTTCGCAGAACAACAATGTCGGATACTTCTTGTTCGGGTCAAATTGCGGGGGATAGATTACCCATGTCAACATTTGCTTGCCGTCAGTAGTCTTCATCCAGCGACCTTCCACCTTACCCATTTCCAATTGGTCGTAGATCAACTTGTTCTCTTGTGTCAGTTGAGTTGCCAAACCGTCTAATGCTACTGCATAAATTTCATCACCCATGCTCATCGAATGACGTTTTGCAATCAGTTTATCCCCGAATAAAGCGACCCCTTCATAATCATACATTCCGGAAGTAATGGCTTTAACAGAATCATTCGCCAGATTAAGTGCATAAATCTGTGATTCTCCGTGCCATACTCCTGTGAAGTAAATAGTCTTGGCGTCAGCTCCCCATACAAATGCGTCTACATTCGATTCAAAAGCTTTGCTGATAAAACGCTTTTCACCCGTCTCCAGATTCATGATGAACAAGCGGTTTAAGTCAGCCTCGTAGCCGTCACGCTCCATGCTCTGCCAGGCAATATACTTGCCGTCCGGTGAATATTGCGGATTTGTATCATATCCTTTATTTTCTTCGGTGATATTTTTCGTCTCTTTGGTATTCAGGTCATACACATAAATATCCGAGTTGGTTGAAATGGCATACTCCAACCCTGTTTTTTCGGCAGGTATAAGCCACCTTATCCGAAGTTGTATTCCAAGCCAGTTGCTCTATGCCGCCCCAAGGCTTCATCGGGCTTTCGTAAGGTTCGCCTTCAAGAATATCTACAACATTTGAAATGCCGTTGCCGTCAAAATCTGCAATAAAAGGATGTGGAGCAGTCGTTACCCATTCATCCCAATGCTTGTACATCAGGTCAGTGACGATGATACCTGTGGCTTTCGGGAGGTCCGGATACTTGTCAGCCGTACTCTCTTTAGTTTTTACTTGTGAGATAAATAGCAGTTTCTTGCCGTCCGGTGAGATAGAATATCCTTCGATGTCACCGTCGTAGTTGGTCAGTTGCTTGCGTTCGCTGCCGTCCGGATTCATTTCGTAGAGCTGGCTGCTTCCATTGTCGTTACTCAGAAAGGCGAGCTTAGTACCTCCTTTTATCCATGTCACTTCATTTTCCTGATAAGGTGTGCGTGTGATCTGTTGGTTATCGCTACCGTCTGCGTTCATCACGAAAACTTCGCGGTTACTCTTGTTCTCCGGTACGCTGTAATAGGCCACCGTATACGCAATTTTCTTTCCGTCAGGCGATACTGCGAATCCGCCGATACGTCCCATAGCCCAGAGTGCCTCGGGAGTCATGCGTTTCCCTTCAATCTTAATGTTCGATTTCTCGATAAGTACTTGGTCTGTTTTGCCTGCGTCTTTTGTGCCTCCGCAGGCAGCTAACAACATTGCTGCCGACATCATAAATAAATTAGCTTGTCTCATATATTTTATAAAATGTTTATTTTCTTGCGAAGATAATGAAAAAGGATTCAAAATCTTCTTTTTTTCTGCCAGTTTCCTTTCTTCATATACCTGTAACAGAATATTAGAATGAAAATGCCGTATACACTTTCCGTAGTCCAGGCAAATGCGATATCCATTCGCATATATAGTATAAAGTAGGTTGCATAAGTAACATAGATTGCCAGTACACACAGTTCCATAGCTAAAGCCGTGCGCGTGTTTCCCGTACCGGATACCGACTGAAAATAGACGTTGGCAGGTACTAGAACCAGATAGGCTGAGCATAACACCCAAAGAGAAGGAATAGACGCTTCCCGCAAATCAGGCATATCCGTGTAAATACTCAGAACCAGATCCGGGAATAGACAGAAAAAGATCAATATTGGAATTACAAATACATACCCGATGCGGATATGCTGCTTGATAGTTCCCCGTACACAATCCTGTTCGCCTGCACCGATAAGGTTGCTGACCAGCGAACCGCAGGTAGCGGCAAAAAGCCATTGCAATCATAAACGGAATCCCCGATACATTGCGGATTATATTGGCGATAGCCAGCGACCGTTCTCAAGATGTTCCACAAAAAAGGAAGAACATAAACCAAGTAGACAGAGAGACGAAGTTCTGAATCATAGTCCAGACTGAAACATTCAGAATCCGTTTCAGCGTCTGACTCCGGAATTTAGGCAGGATATTCAAAGCATACTTCTTTGCAGTCAATCCGTTTCCAAGTATAGATGATAAAGAAAATCACCGATACCAGTTCCGATAAAGACGAACCGATAGCAGCCCCTGCAATACCCAGTTGCGGGAACCCGAATTTACCGAAGATCAGGATATAATTGAATACCACATTCGATAACACCATTACAATTGAGTTTAGTGTCAACGTCTTGGTCTGTGTCGTTCCTACAAAGAATGCGCGGAACATCACACCGACAAACGAGAAAAAGAAGCCATAAACCCTCCAATGGATGTAACTTTCGGCTGCATTATAGATATGTGGGGATGAAATGATATTCTTCAGGATATGTGGTGAAAATACAATAGACAGTGTAAATAGTATAGCTGCCACTACCAATAAGAAATAGACACCTTGATAGAAGATCGGACCGATTTCTTTGTAATTACCTTCACCGTTACGGCGTGCAATCAAAATCTGTGCTCCGATACTGAAACCGAATGCCATCATAAAGATAGCGAGGTAGTATACACCGGCAATGGCAGATGCCCCCAGTTCAATCTCGCCGACACGTCCCAGAAAAGCAGTATCCGTCATGCCGATGAGCTGCTCCATAATCAGGCTAATCAGAATAGGGTAGGCGATAGTCCAGATTTGTTTATAAGTATATTTAGTTTTCATACGATTAATTATTAGAGAAAGAAAGCCGGGCAACCAAAAAATAGGTGTCCGGCTTTCTCAGAATATATTCAGGAAATTCTCCTTATTTCTTATTCTGTCTTTGCTGCTGCAACTGTTCCTGTTGCTTTTGCATCGCCTCCAAGCGGGCAGCAAATCCGGTCTTTTTCATTTGTTTCGGATCCTTCTTATTCGCTTCCAGAATAGCCAACAATTTCGTTTCATTGGTCGTTTTGCGAAGAAGAATCATAGTTCCCACACTAATCAATGTCGATACGAAGTAGTAATAGTTCAAGCCTGACGGATAATCGTTCAAGACAAACAAGAACATAATCGGCATCAGATACATCATCCACTTCATCGCCGCCATTTGCGGTTGTACTCCTGTGTCCTGCATCGACATTGTATACTTCGTATTCAAGATGTTTGTTACCGTCATCAGCAAGCAGAACAAGCTGAGGTGGTTACCCAGGAACGGAATATGGAATGGGAACGTGATGAATGCATCATAAGTAGAAAGGTCATCCGCCCACAAGAAACTTTGTTGACGCAATTCAATAGCGCTTGGTACAAACATAAACAAGGCCATTAAAATCGGGAACTGTAATAACATCGGCAGACAGCCGCCCATTGGACTCACACCATACTGACTGTAGAGTCCCATGACTTCCTGTTGCTTCTTCATTGCATCCTCCTGCTTCGGATATTTCTTGTTGATTTCGTCGATTTTCGGTTTCAGTACACGCATCTTGGCAGATGACATATAGGTCTTCCACGTAGCCGGATAAACCACAACCTTCACCATGATGGTCAGAATCAACAGTACGATACCCATGCTCAAGCCCCAACCGGATAACCAGTCGAATACGTTGATTGTGATAAACTGATTAATCCAGCGAATCAACGGCCAGCCCAGATATACCAGTCTGTGAAGCTCCCATTTCTCAGTACGGCCTTTATCCAACGCTTTCAGGGTCTTAAAGTGGTTTGGACCGAAATAGAAGTGCATCTCTGTCGGTTCTTTTCCGCTAGGATCAAAGAAGGTATTCATTTCAGCGGAATAATCTTTGATATATCCGCTGCCTTGCTGTTCCATTCTTGATTTTACGGAAACCTTATCGAAGTCCTGTTCGGCGATGAATACAGAAGAGAAGAACTGATTCTTAAAAGCTACCCAGTCGATGTGTCCTTGCAGCTCCTGACTATCATCTTTGGCAGCCGACAAGTTATCTACATCATCTCCCGTTACCTTTATAAGTCAACTCAGACAGACGGTTCTCATAAGTGAAACCTTTTTCCAGTTGGCGGGCACGTTGGGACCAGTCAATATCTACATAGTTAGTGCTGGCCAATTTGTCTGTCATACCTGTCGCTTTGATTTCAAAGTTCATCAGGTAGCTGTCCGGTTTCAGTGTATAGATGAAATCGATGTAGCTTGCGCTATCCGCAGCCAGACGCATAGTCACGCTACTGTCCGTCTTGTTCACTGCTTCAAAGAAGTAATCCTTTGTCTGGATCGCCCCTTCCTTGTTATAGAAGTTGAAATTCATCGAAGCATCATCACCGTCGAACAGTACAATCGGTGTCTTTTTATCCTGTGCCATGTACTCTTTCAGTGTAGCTGAATATACACGTCCGCCTTTTGTTGCAAAAAAAGTGATTTCCGCTACATTGTTCTGGATGCTGATTTTAGAATCAGTTCCGTGCATGGCGTTGAAGAACAAGGCGGAAGAATCGGCTGTTGTTGCAGCTTCTTTCTTGTTGTTGGCCAATGCGGCTTCCGTTTTCGCTTTCAGCGCTTCCTCTTGCTGTTGTACCAAGGCAATGGAATCGTAGTATTTCTTCTGTGCAGCAATCTGCTCCTCGCTCGGACGGCTCAGAAAACTGAATCCTACCAATAATATACCTATTAAAACGAGACCTGTAATGGTATTTTTATCCATTCTTATTTTAATTACAAATTATAAATTACTTTTCGTTTTCGATAGCAGCTTTCACAAACGCCACGAACAACGGATGAGGGTTCAATACCGTACTGCTGTATTCCGGATGAAACTGAGTACCGACATACCACTTCAAAGCCGGAATCTCTACGATTTCCACCAGATCCGATTCCGGATTGATACCAGTGCATTTCATGCCGGCGGCTTCGTATTGTGCTTTGTAGTCGTTGTTGAACTCGTAACGGTGACGGTGGCGCTCCTGAATATGTTCTTGTCCATAAGCTTCAAAAACTTTCGAACCTTTCTGCAATACACATTCGTAAGCACCCAGACGCATCGTACCGCCCATGTTGGTAATTGCCTTCTGTTCTTCCATGATGTCAATCACGTTATGCGGAGTCTTTTCATCCATTTCACGTGAGTTGGCATCAGCAAATCCCAGTACGTTACGGGCAAACTCGATAGCGATACATTGCATGCCCAGACAAATACCGAAAGTCGGAATATCATGTGTACGCGTATATTTGATAGCAACAAACTTGCCGTCGATACCACGTTGACCGAATCCCGGACCGATCATCACCCCCGCCATACCTTTCAGTGCTTCGCCTACATTTTCGTCAGTCAGTTTTTCACTGTTAACGAAATGTACTTCTACTTTACGGTCGTTGTAAGTACCAGCCTGTGACAAAGCTTCACGGATTGACTTGTAAGCATCCTGCAAGTCGTATTTTCCAACCAAAGCGATATTGATCGGTTCTTTTGTTTCTGCAGCATGCCGGCGTTCAAGGAATTTACGCCATGGACCGAGTCCCGGGTTTCACCTATCGGCAATCCCATTTTTTCAAGAATGGTGCTGTCCAGTCCCTGTGCCTGCATCAGGATAGGAACCTCGTAGATTGTTTCTGCGTCGATAGATTGCACTACGGCTTTATCATCCACATTACAGAATTGTGCTACTTTCTTACGCAGTCCGTCACTCAATGGATGTTCGGCACGCAATACCAGTATATCCGGTTGGATACCTACGCTCTGAAGTTCTTTAACCGAGTGTTGTGTCGGTTTAGTTTTCAGTTCTCCGGCAGCGGCAAGATAAGGAACATAAGTCAGGTGTACGCAAAGAGCGTTCTTGCCTAGTTCCCATTTCAACTGACGGATGCTTTCGAGGTAGGGGGAGTGACTCGATGTCGCCTACCGTACCGCCGATTTCAGTAATTACAAAATCGAACTTGTATTTGTTGCCGAGCAACTTTACGTTCCGTTTGATCTCATCTGTGATATGAGGAATCACCTGAATGGTTTTACCCAAATAATCACCACGACGTTCTTTATCAATGACGCTCTTGTAGATGCGTCCCGTAGTAATGTTGTTCGCCTTTGTCGTTTGTATGCCTAGGAATCTTTCGTAGTGTCCCAGGTCGAGGTCGGCTTCGTGTCCGTCTACGGTTACATAGCACTCTCCGTGCTCATAAGGATTCAATGTTCCCGGGTCGATGTTGATGTACGGGTCAAATTTTTGAATGGTTACATTATAACCTCTTGCTTGCAGCAACTTACCGATGGAAGATGAAATGATACCTTTTCCTAATGAAGAGGCAACACCACCGGTGACGAAAATATACTTTGTTTCTCCCACAGCTATAACTGTTTTAATAATTGTTTACTTAGTCAAATTCTTACGAACTTAAAAAGCGCAAAATTATAAAAAAAAAGAGGAAGAATGCAGACTTTCGCGGCTACAATTTTATTAAAAAATGCAATTTTGAAAGAATCCTATGATTTCTAAACAAAATAATGTAGCTTTGCATCCTAAACCATAGACAAATATGAAGAGAGTTATTATTTTATTTTCAGCTTTTACTCAGCTGTTATTCATGTTGCCGCTTTCTGCACAGGAGTCCGTTCAAGATTCCATAATTCCGGCCGATTCAGTGCAGATTGCTCCTGTACAGGCTATCAAGCCTTCCAAGAAGGTAACAAAGTCTTCAACAGTGGTGGCGAAAGCCAAGGTGGTGCGATCGGATACGCTTTCAACGGAGCTTCAGAAATATTTGATGCTGAAACTCAATATGTCGGGACCGACTCCTAAGTTGGATACAGTTTCCTATTTATATAATAAGTATATTGCTCAGTTGGATTATCTGAATGATCCTTCTGTGCCGGCACGTTATATTCCTTCCGACCCCGATTATTTCCGCCTGTTTACTCCATTGGCATATTATTATGCTCCGATGAAGCAATATTCTACAATAGACTGGAAGCCGATACAGTTGGATACTACTCCGAATCTAACGGCAGAGCTTTTGCCTTATGATACGCTGGTATTTACTAAAACCAAACGAGCCAATATGCTGGTCAACAACGCATTAATGGATCTTTATCTGAAACGTCCGGAATTGGTTGTTACTACGGAAGACCGGATCATGAGCCGTGATGTTTTCCGTCGGGATGTGAAGCCGAAAATATCCCCGAAAGCAAACGTTATTCATTTGTTTCAGCGTGAGGAGATGAGTGATAATGTAGGGAAGGCCGATATTAAGATCAGCAAGCCTAACTGGTGGGTGACCGGTGGTAACGGATCGTTGCAGATCAGCCAGAACCACCTTTCGGACAACTGGTATAAGGGAGGAGAAAGTAACTTCTCCGGATTAGCTACTTTTCAGATATTTGCAAATTACAACGACAACGAGAAGATCTTGTTCGAGAATCAGCTTGAAGCTAAGTTGGGCATGACTTCCACTCCGTCGGATGAATACCATAAATACCTCTTTAATACCGACCAACTCCGCTTATATAATAAGTTAGGTTTAAGAGCACTTAAAAATTGGTATTATACGATTTCTTCAGAGTTCAAGACTCAGTTTTGCCATGGATACAAGGCCAATAGTGAAGATTTGGTTTCTGCTTTCATGTCTCCGGCAGATTTAGCAGTCAGTATCGGTATGGACTATAAACTGAACAAGAAGCAATTCAACCTTTCCGTGTTTATGGCTCCATTGACCTATAACTTGCGTTACATCGGTAATTCAGAAGTAGATGAAACTAAATTCGGCTTGGAAAAAGGCAAATGTTCAAAGAATGATTTCGGTTCTCAATTGCAATCGACATTCAATTGGAATATTATCACTGCCGTTACATTGGAATCCCGTCTCAACTATCTGACCAATTATCATTGGGCACGTGTGGAATGGGAAAATACTTTCAACTTTATTTTGAACCGTTATTTGTCCACAAAACTTTATGTGCATACTCGTTTTGACGATAGCTCCAAGCCGACTGAAGGCGACAGCTTCTTCCAGTTGAAAGAATTGCTAAGTTTCGGTATTAATTATAAGTGGTAGGTTGTATTCTTGAAAAAGCTAGTTAAAAAAATAACGAAAGGCTGTCTAACTGTAAAAGTTATTCAGCTTTTTTATTTCTCTATTTGCTATATTGCTATCATTTTATTTAAATATAATTTATACGTAAGTAGTATAAGCTAAGTTTGTTTTTTTTTAAGATATCGATATTGTATTGTTATGATAAGCGGCTTAACATTTAATAAAAGAAGCTAATTTTTTTTGTTATAAAGCATAATTTCTTATTGAATATAATATCATATATCCCATTTTTTATAACTTTGCATCGTCTAATACTTTTCTTGATAAGAGAAGTATCCCAATAACCTATCAAACAAACGATCAGTATAAACATATTAAAAGAGAAAATACAGTTTCACTAACTGTATTTTTTTGTTACTGATAAAATTTATTTTTATTATGTCTGTTTGACTAGTTATTTAAGGTGAAATTACAATAATTATAAAGAACAAGAATACACACAAATAATGAAACGAGGGATTTTTCTTCTGATAATGATCACGATAAGTGTGGCTCATACAGTAAATGCGCAGGATGTAGCGTTAAAGACTAATATTCTATCTGATGCTTTTTATGAATATAAATGCAGGCATCGAGGTAGGGCTTGCTCCGCGTTGGACGTTGGACGTTAGTGGAGGACTCAACGCATGGACTTTATCGCATAGTCGTCGGTGGAAACATTGGGCGGTGCAACCTGAAGCTCGTTATTGGTTCTGTGACCGGTTTGCAGGCCATTTTATCGGAATCCATGTTCATGGCGGGCAGTATAATTTAGGCGGTATTGATATTAATTTCAAATTGCTTGGTACTGATTTTTCTACTCTTAAAGACACTAGGTATCAAGGTTGGTTTCTAGGTGGAGGTATTGCTTACGGTTATACCTGGATATTAGGGCGGCACTGGAATTTCGAAACAGAGATAGAGTCGGCTATTCTTATACCCGTTATGACCGATTTAAATGTGCCGGGTGTGGAAAGAAGATAGAGAAGAACAAACCACACAACTACTTTGGTCCCACTAAAGCAGCGGTGAATTTAGTCTATTTATTCTAAAAGAGTATGCTATGAAACGAACTTAGCTAATTATAACAGCCTTATTTGGAACAAGTTGTATGCTGAATGCCCAACAAACAACCGGAGTGATAGCCGACAATCTGAAGATTGAACTAAACGGTGAATATATGGTAGTTGATATGAATATGAATCTATCACGTCTGGATGTGGAAAGCAATAGAGCCGTATTGCTCACTCCTCGTTTTATCAGTACGGTAGATACCTTGGAACTTTCTTCAGTAGGCGTTTATGGGCGTCAGCGTTATTATTATTATGTACGGAATGGTGAGAGTATGCTATCCGGCAAAGATGAAATGTCTTTTAAAGCACGTTCGAAACCTGAAAGTGTAGTATATCATGCAATAGTACCCTATTATAAATGGATGAATGGTGCCTCATTGGAGTTGTATCGCAGTGATTACGGTTGTTGTAATACACTATTAGCGGAATGGAACGATCCATTGGGACTCATACGTTGAAGCGCTTCCTTTCAGTCCACAGTTACTTTATATTCATCCGCAGGCAGAAACTGTTAAGCATCGTTCACTTTCCGGTTCTGCTTTCATCGATTTTCCGGTTGATAAGACAGTGATATATCCTGAGTATCGGCGGAATACATACGAACTCGGTAAAAATACAGGCCTCTATTGATTCAGTCCGTAATGACAAGGATGTAGTCATAACTTCCGTATGGCTCAAAGGTTACGCTTCTCCCGAAAGTCCATATTCTCATAATCGGGATCTGGCGATAGGTCGTACAGCTGCATTAAAGAATCATATCAAGCAACTATATCATTTTAATGACAGTGTGATTGTTACAGAGTATGAACCGGAAGATTGGAAAGGATTGCGTCAATATGTCGAAAAAATCCAATCTTGTGCATCGTTCGGAGATACTGGGCATGATTGACAGTAGTTTAGACCCTGACGCGAAAGAAGCAAAAATTAAACGGACTTATCCTGAAGAATATCGTTTTCTATTGCAGAATTGTTATCCTGCATTGCGTCACACAGATTATCGTATTGACTATACTATCCGTAGTTTTAGTGACGTAGAAGAGATAAAACGTATCATGCAGACACAGCCTCAAAAACTCAGTCTCAATGAGTTTTATCTTGTGGCTCAGACTTACGAGCCGGGGAGCGTTGAGTTCAATGATGTGTTTGAAACAGCTGTAAGGATGTATCCTAACGATGAGATAGCCAATCTGAATGCGGCAAACTCAGCAATGCAGCGTAAAGACGTTGAAAATGCAAAGCGTTATCTCCAGAAAGGGGGGAGATTCACCCGAGGCACTATATGCTCGTGGAGTTTATGCTTTTCTTGTTGAAGATTACACCGTTGCACGCAAGCAGTTGAATGAAGCGAAGAACAAAGGAGTGCAACAGGCTGAAATCATTTTGCTTGAGATAGATAAAATAGATAAATAATTTATTAATCCATTAATATATACTTATATGAAGTTATCAAATTTATTTTGGAACTTGTTAGGAATAATGGTTCTTAGTGCTTGTTCCAACAGTGACATGACTGAGAATGATCTCTCTGAAACTAATGTTGACGCTCGTTTTATGTCTGTCGATATTACGAATACTACTGGCTTTAGGACGCGAGCGGCAGGTGATCAGTCCGGAGATCTTTATGAAGAAGGGGAAAGTGTTGAAAATGATGTAGAATCGGTTCGTTTTTATTTTTTCAAGGAGAATGGTAGTCCTTGTCCAGTTAAAAGCGACGGTACGAATTACTATGACTGTAAAAAGGACGAAACTGAGTCTGCCGGACAGGATATGCCTAATATTGAGAAAAAGTTGAATGCGGTAATTGTTATCAATACCAGGGAGGGCGATAACTTAGACCAACTTAAATCTATGGTCGCTGTGATTAATCATGAGAAAATAGCACTGGGTACGGCTAGCATGGACCTTGCTACACTTCGAGGAAAGTTTGGTTCATATAGTTATGTAAAGGACTCAAAGTTCTTGATGACAAGTTCTGTGTTTGGTTCGGATAATTTCTGTTGTGAAGTGAACATACCGGCGAGTGCTCTCAAAAGACTGAAGATGTAGCAAAAAAATCTCCGGTAAATGTGTATGTAGAGCGTGTTTTAGCTAAAGTACGGTTATATACCGATTGGAAGGATATGACTCTTAAAAATGATGTAACCTATGGCGATAATGATAAAAAATATACTGCCGTGAAATTAAAAAAGAGTAAGGACGGTTCCGAATTTATTCAAGTTGACGGTAAAGATGTATATGTAATCTTCACAGGTTGGGAAGTGACATCTACTGCTTCTCAGTCATACCTCTTTAAGAAAGTTAATTCCGCTTGGGCGTTCACACCGGTTTGGAGTTGGAATCATCCTGAATATCATCGTTCATATTGGGCAATGAATCCTGACGGTCTCACATTTGATTATTTACCGTATGATCAGATTGCAGGTAAAGTAGGTACTCAAGGCGCAAGCGACAACAGCTCTAAATCATATAATGGTACAAACTTATATTGTCAGGAAAATGCTGCAGATAAGTATGAGACCGGTAAGAAGAGCTCCTATAATCCGGCGACGGAGGTAAGTAACCGTACCCAAGCAATTATTGCTGCCGTATTAGTGACTATTGATGATAGTAACGTTGCTCATCCCATTGATCTGGCTAAGTGGGGTGGTACGGACTACACAAAAGATAATGCGATGACAGCAATGTTGAGTGTTGTGCAGGATCAGATTTATACTAAAACAATAGAGGGTGCAGGAACAGCAGATGCTAAAGAAATCTATACTCCGATTACCAAAGACAAAGTAGAGCTCGTTTCCGGCATAAAGTCAGGCAATGCCGATAACGAGTCAGAAAATAGTGGCAGATATTTAAGCTACCTTCAATTGAAGAAAGGCGTAACCGATACTTTTATAAAGCCGATCATACAGCATACGCCAATCTTGACGATGTAAATGATGTTCTGGCAAATATGCCCGGAGCAAGGGTTTGGTCGAGTGGACAAGCTTACTATTATACTGACATCAAGCATCTGAACGATTTCCCGGGAGTGGATGACACCGACGGTAAATATGGAATTGTGCGTAATCATATTTATGACATTGCCATTAATTCGGTATCCGGTCTTGGAACGCCGGTTCTTGATCCGGAAGAAGTGATTGTTCCGCAGAAGCCTACTAATGACGAAACATATCTGGGTGCACGTATTAATATCCTTTCATGGCGAGTAGTAAAACAGAACATCGACCTTGAATGGTGACAACCTGCAATGAGGTATTGTAAACTATATACTATTACAACAATAATTATGTAGAATGGACAAACCGTCTTATATCAGAAATTTTGGGATGAAAGCATGGGTAATCCTTGTAGAATTACTTTTGTTGGTGTCGTGTGACAATGCTATTTATGACGATGAAGGCGATTGTTCAGTGACCTATCATCTGAAATTTCGTTATGACATGAACATGAAGTTTGCCGACGCTTTCACCCATGAGGTGAAGTCGGTCAGACTTTATGCCTTTAACTCTAATGGCGAGTTGGTGTGGCAAGCTGACGAACAGGGTGAAATCCTTGCATCCGGTGATTACACCATGAAACTGGAGCTTGCTCCCGGTGATTATCACCTTATGGCATGGTGTGGTCTTGATAATGGTGAGTCATTTACAGTGACCGATGCCTCGCACAATTGCCGGATGACAGACTTGCACTGTAAATTGAACCGTTATCTAGACAAAGCGACTGGTGTTTCCTATTCCAATAAGGACCTGCATCCTTTGTTTCATGGTTCTCTTGACGTAAGTTTGCCTGCCAATGACGACGGAGGTGATTATACATACGTCATGCCACTGACGAAAGATACGAATGTGTTCCGTGTAGTGCTTCAGCACCTTTCGGGACAAGATATAAATGTTGACGACTTTACTTTTTCTATTGAAGACCGTAATGGTTGGATAGCGCATGACAAGACACTGAAAGAAGACGAGCCGATCGTTTATCGTGCGTGGTCTACTTATTCGGGTGAAGCTGGTGTGGACATTGCGACAGGAAAAGAAAGTCGTGTAACAACAATTGTCAAAGTTGCCGTGGCGGAACTTACGGTGAGCAGACTTGTCTTGCGGGACTGGAGTCTGTATTCGCGTCCGATGTTGATTATTCGTACCACTGAAGGGAAACTGGTAGCTTCTATTCCTATTATCGATTATGCCCTTCTGGTGAAAGGTAATTACAATAGAAAAATGAGCGACCAGGAATACCTCGACCGACAGGATGAATACAATATGACATTCTTCCTCGACGAGCAAAATCAATGGATAAATAGCGTGATACTAATCAACTCATGGAGGGTGGTACTCTCTAACGTAGATGTAGATTGAGTAACATCTTTTGAAAAAAGAAGAAAAAGGAATGAAAGAAATACTACGACATATTGTATGGATGACAATACTTGTCAGCTGGGCTTTATTGTCGGCATCTTGTAGGGGAGGGAGGTAAGTTATACGGACGAGATACAGCCGGACGACGATACTGCCATACTCGTTCTGCGTACCGGTCTTCTTGATCAAACGCGTGTATCCGATAGAGTGAATGATGCAGTAGATAATCCTGTCGAATATATGTATACACTGCGTATCGTTATTCTTCATGAAAACGGTACTGTGGAACACAATATGTATATTGATTTCGGTGAGATTCCCCAAACGGAGTGTTACAGGATTTTCAAAGTGACACGGAATGAAACAAAGAAAATCTATCTGATAGCTAATGAAGAGAACGTATCTACTGATCTTCACGAACAATTGGAGACATTGACGACTGGTAACACTACTTTCGCAAGCATTGTTGACAATTTCGTTTTCATTCCCGATTATAAGAATCCTATACCAATGAGTTCGGTATATGACGTTCCGGTTAAAGCAGAGAATCTGGTAGAACGTGAATTCTATTTGGTACGTGCTGCAACGAAGTTCGCTTTTCGTTTCACGAACAAGCGTAAGAGTAAAGTCAGTATAGATGCTATTCATATTTCTGATATTGCCGGGGCTACTTATCTGATTCCTCATAAACGGGAACCGTTGTTCATGTCTTTGACGATGAATCGCTTTATTGGATAAACTGGCTGAAGAAAGTAGCGGATGAATCTCAACAATCACCGGATGATGTGGAACTGGCAGATAAGAGAGGCTGGATACAAGCTTACGATATCCCTTCGGAAACTTCTCATCAGGAAGTCACAGTTAACGGATCATTAGAAGTGCCGAGTATGACGGGTGACCAACCCGGTAAAGCGGTCTTCCCGGTATTTTACCTTCCGGAAAGTAAAAACTGAAAGCCGGATCGGCTACATACGGTGAACAAGAATACACCTTGAAGCTCGACATGTCCGAGAATGGCAAAGAACTGTCGTTTACCAAGACCTTTCCAAATCTAAAGGCTCTATTTCGTAACACACATGTACTGGTTGATATCACCTTTACGGAAAAAGACGAAGTAAAAGTGCAAGTAGTACCCTATGCGGAAGTGATTCTTGAGCCGGAGTTCGGACTCAAACCTGAAACTAAGAATTGATATTGTATGAGAAAGAAAGATATTATATTTTGTATTATTTTGCTTATGTTGCAGTTCATACCGACAGCTTGCCGGGATGATTACTTTATGAATGAAGAGCTAGGCGAAGGCAATGCCACCCTTTCGGTAACCCTGTGTTTCGATCAGGAGGATGCAGCACTGGGGACTACCCGTGCCGAAGGAGGTGATGAAGGCAATGCCATTCAGAATATAAATTCACTCTGCATGTTGTTTTATGATACGACAGGAAAATTAGTTCATAATTATATAGTTAAAGGTGAGGGCCTTGTCATTGATCCCGATGTAAGTGGTTGGAGTTATAATCTGGAAGATAACCGGATAGATGAGGACAAAGACGAACAGGGTAACCAGTTCGAGGATAGTAAGACCGGTACGGCAATGTTCAAGCTCCGTCCGATAAAAAGCGGGGTAAGTATTATATCTATGCTGTTGCCAATATGGGAGATCTAACGCAGTATAAGGATAAAATTACTACCCGTGAAGGATTGAAAGCAATCTCCCTTCAGTGGGATCCTGATGATATTTCCCAAAATAGCGAGATGTTCGGTGTGTTCAGTCTCACTCCCGACCGTAATGCTCCGGATGATCTTGTTACCATTAATTCCCCGGGCGTACAACTTCATAGTTGGTTGCGTCGCGCCGCGTCCAAGGTGACTGTGGCATTTGACGGTTCCGGGCTTTATGCCAATGTGCAGATTTATATCGAAAACGTTATTCTGAAAGATATTCCCAAAACCTGTTCGTTGGGTAATCCGAATACTCCGGGATTAGTTTCAGAAGATGTTCCTGATCCGGATTCTTATAAGGATCCCGATTGGAAACCTGAGATGCATGTTCGTTCGGAACGCTATACTGCATCCAATGGTTTATATTCGGAAGGAAAGTCGATCAAAATCCAGAAATTGCCTGCAGATCTTTCCGTTCTTACGCCCGAAAACTATATACATATCTGCAATGATTTGCATCGCTATATGGGTAAGGGAGAAGAAGGAGATGAACAAGATATTATAACGAACACCCATGCCCATAAGGCACAATCGCTTTTCTTCTACGAGAATATGCAAGGAAAAGGTAAGTCTAAGAAGCAGTCGCAGAATGGCGTAGATATCGACTATCCCGACCCTGATGAGCAAAAAGAAGGCTCCGGTTGGAAAGACGAGAAACCTTATGGTACCTATGTTGAGGTGACAGGATACTACCGTTGCACGGCGGCAAACGAACATGTGGGAGCGGGACCTATCAAGTTCCGTTTTATGTTGGGGCAAGACGTTACTACCGACTATAATGCAACGCGTAATACCCATTATAAGTTGACTCTTAAATTCAAAGGTTACGGAAACGATGCCGACTGGCATATCGAGTATGAAGAACCGTCCGATATCTATGTGAGCACCCTCAATATATCTCTTACCTTTATAATAAATCAATGAATGTGACCCTGAAAGTAGTGGGTGAAATAAAGCCCAATTCTACTTTGGATGCAAAAATCCTTGGTAAGGATGAAGATACCGGGTTTACAGGTTGGAGACCATGGGGAAATGGAACAAGTGCATTTCCGACAGTTCCTAATGACTTTTATTATTCAGGTTGGATTTATAACGACGGTCCATGGAATAGCTTTTTGTCATTGAGAAAGACCTCCCTTGTGAAGATTGTAGTTCCCGGATACGAAGACAAGCCCTCATGGCAAACCCCTATTAATACGAAATACAACGAGACCTATTATAATGAAAAAATAAAGGAAACAGAAGTTATAAGATTAGCAATATTGGCGCCGATGATTTGGCTGACGGTGAATATTCGGTAAAAAGTAATGGAAATGAACATATTTTTACTATTCCGTTATATACCCGTGCCAAAGAGCTTGTGACAAAAACAGGCTTTACAGGAAATAATCCATATTCGGCCTATCCCCGAAAAGAGAGAATCAAGTTTACCATACAGGTGAAAGACGATGTCACAGGTACCTATGTTCCCAAGACGGCTTATTTGGACATGATACAAGTACGTCGTATTGAGAATCCGAAAGGCGTATGGCGCAGTGCGGGTAAGAGTGATAATTTTCATGTGACGCTTATGCGTCTGCCTTATGACGATGCCGAAGATTTTAAGCCGTTCAATTCCGAAGGAGCATGGAGTGCTACTATTGTTGAGGAGGAGACGATTTCATTACGTTGCGTTCTACTGTAGAAGGAAGTGGAAGTGACAATGCGCAACAGACAGGTGTGAAAAGTATAGAAGGAGCGGGGGAGCATCCTATAGATTTCTGGATTGATTTTAAGGGTACAATTGCAGAAAACTCTACTCCCCGTTGCGCTATCGTACGTGTGCGCTATCACAATTACACTTGCGAACATGATATTTATGTACGTCAAGGTTATGCTCCTATCACTATTGACGGGAATGCGGAAAGTGATAAAAACCCGGCATGGGCATCATATAATGTTTATCGTTTTGATGCAAATAATGCTCCGGTTTATACAAAGTCACCTTTGGAAGAAGGATCATTGTTCCGTCGTGGAAACCGTACAGCTATTCTCGCTTCCAATAATGACAGACCCGGGTTTACTTTTTGGTTTAGGGCCGTCAGGTAGTTTTCGATGTTCTTGAACTGGGAGCGACTACACCCTCTCAAAAGACCTGGTCGCAACTGGCACCTTCAGCAGATGATGTAAAGAGTCGTTTTGCAAGTTGGTCCATTGCGGGAGATCATGAACGTATTGCTACAATCGAGGATTTTTATACCTTAGAATCTACTTCGATTCATAGTAACATTAATAAAGCTTACGGTGTTCTTTATGGAGACGGTGCAACCGAGACACAGAAGTCAGTGGAAGTAGCATTGGGATATGATCATAATGAAGATCCGACCAATTCGAAGAAAGGTATGCGCGGATGTTTCGTCTTCAATATAAATAATAGCCATAATATATTTTTTCCCTATTGGTAAATCCGGTTATGGACGTCGTAAAGGATGACAAGTAACGGAGAAAAGTAGGTGCACTGCGTTATGCCCAACGTACCGATTACTATAATAACGACGGTACCGGGAATATTCAGTATGTTCCGCTGTTCTATGACCTGTTTGAACGTCCGGGAGCCATATATCAGTGTCGGAACCGTCTGAGTAGTACCGGTAGTGATGTGAAAAAATCGAGTGCGTTTGATATAAACTATTTCACTATGGGTTTCGAAGGGTTTGAGAATGGTGCATCAAATAATAGTGATGGCAGTGACAGTGATGCATGCTTCATACGGACGGTGAAGTATTAGAGAATTACCCCCACGGCATATTCTAGCTATAGATTTTGGCTGGTAAAAAAAGAAAGCATTTTTTTCTTGTTTCTTATTTATTATTTTGCCTATCTTTGCAGCAGGAATTATTTCATTGCCTAAGTAGCAATGGAAAAAGTGGGGTAAAAAATATGATCATTAGCAAAAATGACGATCGAAATGTTCTGCCAACAGATGTGATTGGCAGAAGCGTAGCGCACTCTAAACGCTGGTTAGTCGCCATTGTGCGTATCCATCATGAGAAAAAGACAAGTGAGCGCCTCACTAAAATGGGCGTTGAAAATTTCCTTCCTATCCAACAAGAAGTTCATAATTGGAGTGACCGTCGCAAGGTTGTCGACAGAGTCATCCTTCCAATGATGATCTTCGTCCACGTTGATCCACAAGAACAAAAAGAAGTTCTGACCTTATCCGCTATCAGCCGCTACATGGTACTACGTGGGGAGAGTACTCGGCTGTAATTCCCGACCAACAAATGTTACGATTCAAATTTATGCTCGACTATTCGGACGAAACGATTTGTATGAGCACATCGCCATTAGCGCCGGGAGAAAAAATACGTGTAATAAAGGGGCCATTGGCAGGACTGGAAGGGGAACTGGTAGATATGAATGGGAAATCAAAAGTCGCCGTCCGACTGACAATGTTGGGATGTGCGTGTGTAGATATACCGGCAGGATGTGTGGAGCCGGTTTAGTACTTTCGATTGAATTTAAAATTCAGATTAATCAATGAAAATGCAAAAACTAATGGGTGCGCTCATCCTCATATTGATGTTGGGCGCTACACCTGTGACTGCTCAAAAATATGAGCGACTCTCAAGTATTGGAATATGTCAAAGAGGGGATTAGACAAGGGAAAGAGCAAAAACAGTTAGCCTCCGAGTTAGCCCGCAAGGGTGTAACCAAGGAGCAGGCCCTGCGTGTGAAGCAGCTCTATGAGCAGCAGAACAACGTGAACGCTTCCAACGCCACAGGTACGGATATCAACGAATCCCGCCTTCGTGAAGAGATGAAGGAGAACACCTCGGATATGTTGGAGGACCACCCTAGTACCCAAGACCTCGCACGCGGTAATCAGGTCTTCGGACGTAACATCTTCAACACCCGTAATCTGACCTTCGAACCCAGTGTCAATATCGCCACCCCCTTGAATTACCGCCTTGGCCCCGGTGACGAAGTAATAATCGATATCTGGGGGGCGAGCCAGAATACTATCCGCCAGCAGATCTCTCCCGACGGCACTATCAATATCCAGAAGATAGGCCCCGTCAACCTGAACGGACTTACGATCGCTGAAGCGAACGACTATCTCAAAAAAACATTAAACAAGATCTATAACGGTCTTAATAATACGAACGACCCGACCTCTGACATCCGTCTGACACTCGGCAGCATCCGTACTATCCAGATCAATGTCATGGGTGAAGTGATCCAACCGGGCACCTACTCCCTTTCCTCCTTTGCCACTGTCTTTCACGCGCTTTACCGTGCGGGAGGTGTGAGTGACATCGGCAGCCTGCGCAATGTCCAACTGGTCCGTAATGGCAGGAACATCGCTACAATCGACGTCTACCAGTTTATCATGAAAGGTAACATTCAGGACGATATCCGTCTTCAGGAAGGCGACGTTGTGATAGTTCCCGCTTATGAGGTACTGGTCAAGATCGACGGCAAGGTGAAACGTCCGATGCGTTTTGAGATGAAGAAGGACGAGAACCTTTCCACGCTTATCAGCTATGCCGGCGGCTTTGAAGCCGATGCCTACACCCGTTCTTTGCGTGTGGTCCGCCAGAACGGTCAGGAATATGAAGTCAACACGGTCAAGGACATGGATTACAGTGTCTATAAGATGCGCAACGGCGATGTTGTGACGGCCGAAGCTATCCTTAACCGCTTCATCAACAAGCTTGAAATCCGGGGTGCGGTCTACCGTCCCGGTATCTACGAACTGAACGGCAGGCTGAATACCGTCCGCGAACTGGTCAACGAATCCCAGGGCCTTACCGGTGATGCGTTCCTGAACCGTGCTGTCCTTTACCGTCAGCGTGAGGACCTGACTTCCGAAGTAATCCCTTTGGATATCAAGTCTATCATGGAGGGTACTTCCCCAATCTTCCCCTGATGAAGAATGACATTCTTTATATTCCCAGCATTCATGACCTGGAGGACAGGGGTGATGTGGTCATCCACGGTGAAGTGGCTCAGCCTGACTCGTATCCTTATGCGGATAACATGACCCTTGAAGACCTGATCATCCAGGCAGGCGGTCTGCGTGAAGCCGCTTCCGTAGTCCGTGTTGATGTATCCCGCAGAATAAAGAACCCGTATAGTACAGTTGATAATGATACTATCGGTCAGATGTATACGTTTGCCTTAAAGGACGGTTTTGTAGTTGACGGTCGCCCCGGCTTTGTCCTTCAGCCCTACGATGAGGTTTATGTTCGTCGCAGCCCCGGTTATCAACCTCAACAGAATGTTTCAGTCGAAGGAGAAATACTTTTCGGCGGTTCCTATGCGATGACCAGCAGAGAGGAACGTCTTTCAGACTTGATCAACAAAGCCGGCGGAGCCACCAACTACGCTTATCTTCGTGGTGCGAAGCTTACCCGTGTAGCCAATGCGAGTGAGAAGAAACGTATGGGTGATGTAATCCGTTTGATGAGCCGTCAGTTGGGTGAGGCTATGCTTGATTCCCTGGGTGTCCGTGTGGAGGATACGTTTACGGTCGGTATTGATTTGGAGAAGGCGTTGGCCAATCCCGGAAGTACGGCAGATATTGTGTTGCGTGAGGGTGATGCAGTCTCCATTCCGAAGAATAATAATACGGTAACAATCAATGGTGCCGTCATGGTTCCGAATACTGTTTCTTATATGAAAGGCAAGGATGTAGACTATTATCTGAATCAGGCGGGAGGTTATTCTGAGAATGCGAAGAAGAGTAAGAAGTTCATTGTTTATATGAATGGTCAGGTGACTAAGGTGAAGGGTAGTGGTAAGAAACAGATTGAGCCCGGTTGTGAGATAATTATTCCTAGTAAAGGAAGAAACGGACTAATATTGGAAATATATTGGGTTATGCCACCTCTTTTTAGTTCATTGGGGTTGATGATTGCTTCTATAGCCAATTTAATTAAGAAATAACGACTATATCTTAACTCACTATGATAGAACAGACACCAGAAAAAAGACATAAAGCAGAAACAGAATAATCATAATGATGAAGAAATCGAAATCGATTTAATAGGTATTCTTCGTAAGATTATAGGCATTCGTAAGACAATTTACAAAGCTGCCGGCATCGGTTTGGTAGTTGGTATTATTGTTGCAATAAGTATTCCCAAACAATATACGGTTGGAGTTACTCTTTCTCCTGAAATGGGAGGTTCTAAAGGCGGTGGTTTATCCGGTTTAGCCGCTTCTTTTTTGGGAAGTGGAGTTTCTATGAATGAAGGTACTGATGCCTTGAATGCTTCTTTGTCCGCTGATATTGTGTCTTCTACTCCTTTTTTTGTTGGAACTTTCCACTATGAAAATTCCAGCATTGGAAGGTGAAACTATGATCTTAAATGTTTATTTGGATGAAGAGTCTTCTCCTTGGTGGAGTTATGTAATCGGACTTCCGGGTATGGTAATTGGTGGGGTAAAATCATTATTTACTGAAGAAGAGTCTGAATCAGTACCTTCAGATAAGGCAAATCTGGGTACAATCGAATTATCCAAGAAAGAATCGGAAAAGATTGAAGCACTCAAGAAAAAGATTCTTGCTTCTGTGGACAAGAAAACTTCAATGACTACAGTTTCCGTGACTTTACAGAATCCCAAGGTTGCCGCAGTAGTAGCTGATTCTGTCGTAAGGAAATTGCAGGAATATATCATAGATTATCGTACTACCAAAGCAAAAGAAGATTGTCTTTATTTGGAGAGATTGTTTAAAGAGCGTCAGCAGGAATATTACGATGCCCAGAAGAAATATGCTGACTATATGGATTCTCATGATAATATAATTTTGCAAAGTGTTCGTGCCGAACAGGAACGCTTGCAGAATGACATGAGTCTTGCCTATCAAGTCTATAGTCAGGTTGCTAATCAACTTCAGGTGGCCAGAGCCAAAGTTCAGGAAGAAAAGCCTGTCTTTGCTGTTGTAGAGCCTGCGGTTATCCCATTATATCCTTCGGGAACCAGTAGAAAAATATATGTTTTAGCTTCTATTTTCCTATCAGTTTGTATTGTTATCTCTTGGAAGTTATTTGGAGAAGATATTCTGAATAAGTTCAAAGAAATCCGTGCCTAAAATCAATATTTAATGTGATATGGTATCAACAACCAGTCAAATAAATAAAGTTGTAGAGTTTATAGCAGTATTGGGAGATTTGATCATTCTGAACTTGTGTTTATTCTTTCTCCTTTTCTTTTGGGAAGAAACATTTGTTTCTTTACCTTTTTCCTGCAAAGTTTCATGGATGATGACTTCGTTAAGTCTCTGTTATTTGGCATGCTCGGCGTCCCGCGGTAGAGCATGGAATAGTCGGGCGATTCGTGCTGATCAACTTGTGGTACGTGTGCTGAAGAATATTATCATCTTTTCGGTTTTTTTTGGGCGTGTATCATGGCTTTTAGTGGAATCTCCATAATCTCTCCTCTATTTTTTATTATCTATTTTTTATCCTTTTTGTTGTATTAAGCGTTTACCGCATTATTATCCGTCGTTTGCTGATTGATTATTGTGCGAAAGGTAAACATAAAAGTTACGCTGTTTTTATAGGTGGAGGAGACAATATGCATACGTTGTATGAGGAAATGGAAAGCTCTTTGGCTGCCATTTATGAAGTTGTCGGTTATTTTGATGTTACTCCGAATGAGACTTTCTCCTCTCGATGCCGTTATCTTGGTAATCCGGACAATTTTGCTGATTTTATGTCCGGAAAAACATCCGTAAAACATGTATTCTGTTCTTTGGCAATGGATGAGGGACATTATAATGTTCCTATTATAAACTATTGTGAGAATCATTTGCTTTATTTTCATGGTGTTCCTAATGTTTGTAAGGGATTTCCCCCAACGTATCTGGCATAGTATGATTGGTAATATGCCGATTTTGAATTTGAGATACGAACCTTTAAGTAAAGTAGAGAATCGTTTTTGAAACGGCTATTTGATATTGTGTTATCCGGTATTTTTTGGTTACTATTTTTCCTGTTATTTACCTCGTTGTGGGAACTATTATAAAATTGACTTCTCCCGGCCCTGTATTCTTCAAACAAATGAGAACAGGATTGAATGGCAGAGAATTCAAATGCTATAAATTTCGCTCTATGAGAGTGAATGATGAAGCAGACAAAAAACAGGCAACGGTTGATGATCCCCGAAAAACTAAATTTGGAAATTTCCTTCGACGTTCTAATATAGATGAACCTCCACAATTTATTAATGTTTTTAAAGGTGAGATGTCTATAGTTGGACCTCGTCCCCATATGTTGGCTCATACAGAGACTTATGCGCGATTGATTGATAAATATATGGTACGTCATTTTATAAAACCCGGTGTGACAGGTTGGGCGCAGACCCATGGTTTTCGTGGTGAAACGAAAGAACTATCCCAAATGGAAGGCCGTGTTCAGTCTGATATCTGGTATATGGAACATTGGACAATATTACTGGATTTATACATTATTTATAAGACTATAGTGAATGTGATTGTGGGAGAGAAAAATGCATATTAGGGGGAGAGAAGTATATGCTTTATATTATTCAATAAAAAGGGGAGATATTTATAAGTGTTTTGTATCGTATATAACAAATCTATAAATAATATTTTATGTTCAAGATTCTAGATTGTACATTAAGAGATGGTGGATATTATACCAATTGGGATTTTTCACCAGAAGTAATAGACGCTTATATTCAGGCTATGAACCAACTTCCCATTGATTATTTGGAAATTGGCTATCGTAATATCCCTTCTAAGGTATATCTTGGAAAATTGGGCTATTCACCCGTTTCAGTTTTGAGACATTTACGTGCGATGTGTGCAAAAAACTCGTTGTAATGTTAAATGAGAAAGATGTTCGATCTACGAATTTGAAATATCTTCTTATACCAATTCAAGGCTTAGTTGACATGGTGCGGATTGCTATTGATCCTAATAACTTCGATAGGGCACTTACATTAGCTCAAGAGATAAAATCTATGGGATTTGAAGTCGGGTTTAATGTGATGTATATGGCTAAATGGCATGAATATAAAAATTTTCTTAGTAAACTTAATAAATTAGATAGTATAGTAGATTTATTTTGTATGGTTGATTCTTTTGGGGAGTTACTCCAAAAGATGTTAAGGAAATTTTTCAAATAGTCAAAAAGTAACACATCCTGTCCTATAGGATTTCATGGACATAACAATCTTCAAATGGGATTAATTAATACTTTAACCGCAATTGATTGCGGTATTGATTATGTCGATGCAACTATTCTTGGTATGGGACGTGGTGCAGGAAATCTCAATATGGAATTGCTTCTTACTTGTCTTAATAAAAGAGGGCTTGATGTTGATTTCAATGTTCTTGGTGATGTTATCACAGCATTTCAGCCTTTTATATGAACAGTATAAGTGGGGGAACCAATCTTCCTTATATGATTTCAGGTGCTAATTCTATTCCTCAGAAAGAAGTAATGGAGTGGGCTACCAATAGAACATATAGCTTTAATAGTATTGTTAGAGCTTTAAACAATAAAAAGAATAATGTAAAAGACAATGCGCGCTATCCATTACTACAGGCTCAAACAGTATCTAAAGTCTTGATTGTTGGAGGAGGGAATTCTAACACTGAACACTTTGATGCTATAAGAGAATATATTCTATTGAACCCTAATATGCCCCTCATTTTTGTAACATCTCGTTATGCTTCTTACTATAACGACTTACCTAACTCAAAAGTTATACTGCTTAGTGGGTAATGAAGCAAAAAAGATTGAGATGTAATATATCAGAAAAAGACTTTAATGGAATTTGTATTTTGGCCCCTTATCCTCGATTGATGGGTACTGAAGTTCCAAAGTTTGCAGAGGAATCTACTTTTGAATTGCCAAAGATAACATTTACGGCTTCATTTCCGGATTCTTGTACTACTGTTGCATTACAAACAGCTTTGTTGTTGGGTGTGAAAGAAACATATGTAGTTGGATATGACGGATATAAAGGAGAAGTTCTTTCTGAAAAAGAAATGGAGCTTTCTAATGAGAATAAAATCCTTTTTGAAGAGTTCAAAAGGGTAGGTTGTCATGAAATAGTTTCATTGACCCCGTCCTTATATAAAAGTCTTACTGTAAAATCTGTCTATCAATATCTGTAAATATGGATAAAATATCATTTTTTTTACCTACCCGTAAAGGTAGTGAACGAGTAAAAATAAAAATACACGTCCGTTTGCTGGCATAAAGGGGGGGCTTGTTGAAAATAAGATAAAGCAATTGCTTTCTTGTAAAAGAATAGATGAAATAATATTTTCTACGAATGATGAAAATTGTGTGGAGGTGGCAAATAAATTCACTTCAGACAAACGATTGAAAATTATACCTCGTCCTGAAGAACTCTGTTTGAGTTCTACTAATCTTCAGGATTTGATTTGTTATGTGCCAACTATAACTGATGCAGATCATATTTTGTGGGGACATGTAACGACTCCTTTAGCAAGTGCGGATGACTATGATAGAGGTATTGAATTTTACTTATCTAAACTTCATGAAGGTTATGATTCTCTTGTTGGGGTAACTGAGTTAAGAAATTTTTTGTTGACTAAAGAAGGTAAATTGATAAATAATACGTTGGATATTCCTTGGCCTAGAACACAAGATCTAGAACCATTGTATGAGATTAACCATACTATGTTTCTTGCAAAAAAGAGAGGTTTATACTGTACAGAAAAACCGTATAGGTCAGAAACCACTACTTCATATTATGGATGAGTTTCACTCTAAGGATATTGATTGGGAGGAAGATTTTACTATTGCTGAGATAATGTATAAATATATAAATAGTAGAACGCTAGCTTCCAATAATGATGTCTTGTTTGCTACCAACAAAAGGTAAGTGTTCATTATATGGTTCTTGATAGTAACTTTTTCAGTTCTATCTTTGCGTTCCTAGTTTTAGTATATTGGATAATGCACATGGTTGGATTTTGTTGTGATTTTCTGTCGTGTAATCAATTTTTATCAATGTCTATTGTATTCAGAAAGGTGTTGAATGTCGCAATTTGGGGACTTTATAGGCTAGAAATGGGATTTTAATGGGACTCAAAATTTAGGGGTAATTTTTTCGGCAAGGCAATTGGTTATACGATGGATGAAAGATTGTATGTTGTTATGTGACTGATGATTAGGTTGAGATTGATAATAACAACACTGAGCGCATGATGAAGTCTGTTTTATCTAGTTAAATATATTGCAGGTGTTTTATGCAAATTAGCAGTGTCCGTAGAAACGGATTGTATTTCTACCAATGAATATTGGAAAATAATTTAATTGTTAATCAAAATATTGCTCACAGTATGGTTATGATGCCGTACACGGTATTATAACCATACTGTGAGTGCTTCTTTATTTATAAAGAAAATGTTTCATAGTATCTTTCTGTATGATATGTTGAAAAAAATAGACGTTAACTAGATAAAAATGAATACTACAAAATTATTTTCGAATTTAAATGGAATCAGTTTTAAGGGATTTCCTAATGTGAGATGGAATGTTATTTTTTGGTAGATTATCTTTATATTTTCAATGTGAAGAGTTTGATAGAAAAAGCTAAATTAGTTAGTATATTAGACTTCTTTTACTCTTTACTTTTCCAAAAACTCCCTAGTTATAATATTGAAAAAAAAAAAAAGTACAAAGGGAGTTTTGCTTTTGAATAACTGTTGTGATAGAAAAACTAACATAGATAGGCTGCATATTATCAGTGATTTGATACAGAGTAGAACCATAATCTTAGGAAATAGGCTTCGTAGAAGATTTAATATTATATATACTTTTAATATTCTGTTATACATGCCATTTTGGCTTCTTTCATTTAGAAAACGAGATATCCCCTTTGTACAGAAACTGATTATACTTAATAGATTGGCATACCTATATCAGGTATTTGGCTATATAAAAAAAAAATATAGAAATTCATAACTACAGCCTGTTTGTGTCATATTATGATTCACTGACAGAGGATAGCTTTTGGGAAGAACTGTTTCGACTTGAAAAAATAAAAACTGCCTCGTTGCAACATGGACAATTTATTTCATATCGTGAAAACACGGAAATTAATTGTGGAATTGAATTACGTACATTTAAAAGTGATTTTTTATTATGTTGGAATAAATATACAAAAGAGAGGGTGTGATATCAGGTATTGAAGAATCAAAATTACCGATATTAGGGATTATTGGATACGCAAGTAAAGAACACTGGAATAGATGTATAAAACCCAATAACAATATTTTTGGCGTCGTTATTGGGCATCCAGATTATATAGATGAAAATATTGTTTTAATAAATGCAGCTAATAGTTTATCCAGAGCAAAAGGACTTAAATATTATCTTAAATTACATCCTAATTATAAGGAAGATTTTTTAAAGATATAGTAGATCAAAGTTATTATTTAGGTAATATTAAAAAGGGAATTAATATGATGGATTATGCAAATATGGTTGATTTTTTCAATAGTAGAGCTTCTTCTGTATTGACAGAGTTAGTGTTTTTAGGTCATGAAGTTATAAGGTATTCGAATCAAAGTATAAGAGATAAATATAGAGATATTAAGGCTGGCCTGACTTTCAGTGAGCCAGAAAAGATTGTAGATGCCTATAATATAGGGAATTTTGAAGTAGATAGTTTATTTGACGATTTGTGCTCCATTCGTGAAGTGAGGGCTGCTTATCAAAGATTTTTCTCTACTTTTGATGCTTGATTTATAGTTAGTTATATATATGTTTAGAGGTAAGATTGAAAGTATTCTACAACATCCTATATTTAAGCGAGCAGCTATATATACTATAACTGATGGTATAACTAAATCTATATCTTTTATAGTATTACCTATTGTATCTTATTTTATTGTACCTTCAGAGTTAGGCGTTACTGCAAACTTTGACGTTCTTCAAAATATTATTGTATTATTAGCAGGTCAAGCCCTTGTTAATTCATTACCATATTTCTATTATAAAAAGGACAAAAGGTGAAGTCGCTTTATTGGTTAGCAATTTACTTTTTCTAGTTTCATTAGTTAATGTAATTCTTGCGATAATAATTCCCTTTTGTACTAATATTGTGGAAGAATATCTACATATAGGACTTTCGTTACAGCTACTTACGGTACTGAGTAGCTTTTTGTGTATTGGTTAATAATGTAAACTTCATTTTGTATAAAATGGAAGATAATCCTATTGATTTTGCAAAACTGCAAATAGGACAAGTCATTTTATATGTTGGATTACTTGTTGTATTAGTAGTAGGATATAGACAACAAGCGTTGGGGAAGATTTTGAGTAATGTAGTTGCAATATTTGTAATGTCTTTTATCCATCTTTATTTATTATATAAAAGAGGGTATTTAATATTTAAAGTTGATATTAATATTCAAAAGACTTTATGTAAATTTGGGATTCCTCTTTTACCTCATTCTTTATCTTTTTTTGGATAAAAAGTGGTATGGATAAAGTTATTCTTACAGCATATTGTGGACTTAATGTTAATGGACTTTATTCTATGGCTTTAAGTTTTGGGGCAGTTTATGCTTTATTTAATACGTCTTTTCAGTAATGTTTATGTTCTGAGTTACAAAAAGGTTATCAAAGATGACTCCTGAAAATGAAAAGAAGGAAAAAATGAATTTAGTAAGATTATCATATAAGATTGGGGAGCCTTTGTCATATTGTGCTTTTTGTTATTATCCTATGTTGGGCTATAGTTCATTACGTTTTGAGTGAACAATATACTGCTTCATTCCAATATATACCATGGATAATATTATCATCTACAATATACTCATTTTATGGATTAGTAATTCAATATCCATATACTGTAAAAAAAACATTTGGATTAGGATTAGTAACATTTTCGGGTAGTGTTCTTCAGTTATTGTTAACATTTGTACTGGTGAAAACAATAGGGGCTGATGGCATGAAAAAATACAGTCTAGTTTTAGGTTCTTTAGTTATAATGTTGAGTGTTTGGTGGTATAGCAATAAAGTTTATCCTATGCCATGGTTCTCGTGTCTATAAAATAATGAATCTATGACTTTTTGATGTTAGACAAATTGTTAGAATATAATACAAGTGTAATTTAATCAGAAGCCTAATGAATACTTTATTTTTCCCTTATTGTAATATAAAGTATGAAATGTCAATTTGTGTAGTAGTGAGAAATATTGTTGTATGGAAGATAATTTTAGTTGCAAGATAGTATTCTTGACTTTTTGCTGATAAACGTTTCATCAATTTATTGAGAAGAACGGAAAAAGAATCAATGGCTTTTCCGTTTGCGAAAAGATATTTTTGACAGATGAAGATCTGCCAAAAGATTTCATAAGAATGTTATGTCCTCGTTTGTACAGAAGAGGATTTGGATATTGGAGATGGAAGCCGTTTATTGTCAAACAATGTTTAGATTTAATGGAGAATAATGATATTCTTTTTATATTGTGATGGTGGTAGTTTTCTTAATGTAAAAGGTATGGATAGATTTAATGAATATATTGGGATATGTCAATCTATCCCAAGTGGAATATTAACGTTTAGCCAACCTTTTTTGGAAAAAGACTATACGAAAGGAGATTTATTGCAGTATTTTAATGTCTATAATGAAGAAAGTATAACTATGAGTTTGCAACTTTGGGCTGGAGCTTTTATGCTGCGAAAATGTAAAGAATCTGTAGAAATGGTCGAACGGTGGCTTGAGGTATCTATTGAGCATCCGGATTTGATGACGGACAAAAAGAGTACATATCCAAATCTTCATGGCTTCTTAGAACATCGTCATGATCAAAGTACTTTTTCTATTCTTGCCAAACAATATGGAGCATATATCTTAAGTTATAAAGAAGGAGCTTTTTGTTTGACAGATAAAAATAGCAATTTGGAAAATATCCTATTCAACGTAAAAAATATCAAGAAAAAAGTATGATCGATTTAGACAACTATTGACATGGCCTTACCGATATGCTGTAGGAACGTGGCTTATTATTACAAAAGGATTTTATTTTCATTGGAGTAGAAGCTTTTAAACTCAATATGATATTTTCTAAGAATATTGTTCGTTTATTTTTTTTGATTAGTTTTCGTTTGTTGGAGGCTAGAGAATATACATTAGTTTTTTATATGCCTTAATAGAGCTTTGTAAACAAGCGGAAATCGGATGCCGAGTGTTTTTTCTGTAAGTATATGATGGGGGATCAGGAAATTTCTAACGGGGTATGAGACCCTTGTTTACAGTGATGATGAGTCTAACGAATTAGTAAAAACAATTTAAAATTTGTTTGTTCGGAACAAATGACAAACGTCAATATACACTTATTTGAAAGGTGTATACTATGTTTTGAACGCTTACGATATTTTACTTCAATATAGGAATAATGAAACCACTTGTATCTGTTATAACTGTATCATATAATGCTGTTTCTGTTATTGAACGGACGATTCTATCCGTTATTGGTCAAAACTACTTAAACTTAGAATATATTATAATTGACGGAGGGAGTGTCGATGGAACTATTGATATTATAAAGAATTATCAGGATCAAATATCATATTGGATTAGTGAATCTGACGGAGGTATCTATGATGCGATGAACAAAGGACTTTTGCAATCAAAAGGTAAGTGGATTAACTTTATGAATGCTGGAGATACTTTTTTCTGATATGTTTTGTATTAGATAACATTTTCTCAGAGGAAATAAATGAAAATGTGGGAATAGTATATGGAAATACTGCTCTATTTAAAAATGGAGTTTTTGTTGAATCTTTTGAGAACAAGCCATTTTGGTTATCACTTATGCCATTCCGCGGTAAGGGAATTTGTCATCAAAAGTATGTTTGTGAAATCTGACTTAGCAAAACGAATGATGTTTGATACTTCATATCGTATTTGTAGTGATTATGATATGTGTTACAAAATATATAAAAAAGGATATGAGTTTTTATTTGTTGATATTGTAATTTCACATTACGATGTTACTGGCGTCTCTTGTAACAATCAATGTTAGCATTGGAGGAGAATGCTCGAATCTTGAAATGCAGGAATAATATCCTATATATGCTGTTTTATTTCTATTGTTGGTTGAAAAAATAAAAGACAATGATTCCTAAAATTATTCATTATTGTTGGTTTGGAAATGCTCCTTTACCTTCAACTGCTCATAAATGTCTAGAGTCATGGAAAAATATCTCCCTGAATATGAGATTATATTATGGAATGAGGAGAACTCACCAATGAAAATACCATTTGTAAGGGATGCTTATAAAGCTAAAAAATATGCTTTTTGTTGCTGATTATGTGAGAATATGGGCTGTTTATACTTATGGAGGTATATATATGGACACAGACATGTTGGTTATCAGGCCAATGGGGAATTATTAGAAAAAATTGAGTTGTTTTTTGGGTATGAAGATTCAAAGGAAAATACATAAATGCGGCCATTTTGGAGCTGTTAAGAATGCTCGTTTTATATCTGATATTTTGTTTAAATATAACAATACGCAATTTTCTTTGGATAAAATTTATCAGATAACAATACCTAATATTATTACAGAAATATATGAGACGAAGAATTTGTATCAAGATGAGGTACTAATTTTCAATTATGAATATTTTTATCCATTACCACAGAAAAAGAGACGAGATTGTAATTTTATGAAATATGCTACATCGCATACTTATGCTATTCATTTATGGGACGCAAGTTGGTTAACACTAAAAAGAACGAATATTCTATCATCTGAAAAGATTTTATTTTGGAAAATATAGAAATAAATAAGATAGAGAAATTTATTTTATTCTTAGCTATATTAACCCCAGCTATGCCCAAACTTCAGTTTGTAGATGGGATTACTATATATTTGCTTGAAATCGTTTTATTGCTTTATTTTCCAATTGGCTGGAAGAATATTCGATTAAAATATCAGAAGACTCTGTTGGCTATTTGGCTTATAATGTTGTTGAGCACAATTTATTCGCAGTTATATTGTTTAGATATTGGTGGTATATTACGCTGTATAAAAAGGTTTGTTGTATATTCCATTAGGATATATTATGTGTAAATATGTGTTGAATAATCGTCCTAATATAAGAATTGTTTTTATGTATTTATCCTTGCTACAATATGCAATGTACTAAATCTGTTATATAATGGTTTAGATTTAGCTAATATGGGAACACTTGTTTGGGATAATAAGTTAATAGGTGCAGGACTAAGTAACCGTTTTGGGATATTAAAACAATGAGTCTAGGAACAATTCCAGGAGGAGCTCATGGTATTTGGGGAAACTATTGTGTTCTTGTATTTACTGTATGTTTATGTTGCAGAGTTAAACATGAGATAAATTTTTCACTTTTCTTAGTTGTCACATTTTGTCTTTTTACTTAATAGTGCATTGTCGGTGAGCCGTGAGTCTTTAATTTCGTTATTGTTTACGTTATTAGCTTTATTGTATACAGGAACTCATATTCATGGATTAAAATTAAAGTTCATCGTTTTGTCTTATATAGTGCTATTGTTTTATTGACTGTTTTTTTCTTCTTATATATTATTTTGCTGATTATTTTCAAGTAATAAATAAGGTGCTATATACATTTAAAGCCATAGAAGAATCAGGAGAAGAATCAAATATAATGTTACGTGTCAATGCTTGGAAAGTTTATTTTGAATCTTTGTCTTTATTTCCATCGAAAATATTAACAGGATATGGCTTCAATTTGGATAATTATAATAGTTACTTAGATTTTGCATATCGTGCCTATAAAGATGCATTTGTTCCTTTTACCAGAGAGTTTCTTTGTTCAATTATTTTGTTTCGGGGGAATTTTTGCCTTATAAAAGGACTAAAGTTATGGAGGGAAATATTCTTTATTTTAAAATCGATAAAATTGCGAATGGAAAGAAATATCTATTTAGGTTATTTTGTGGGATTTCTTATAGTGAATATGTTTTCAGGTGCTTCTTTACTTAGTGATATGCTTTATTGTCAAATGATTCTTTTTTGGGGATATTTGTTGGCTTGTCAAAAAATAAATAACTAATAATGAATATTTTATATATAACAGTTAGAAGTGATTTTGGAGGTGGTCCCAAACATATAAATGAATTGTTAGATTTGTCTTCAAATGGCTATAATATATATATGGCTTCTCCTCTAGGTGAGCCATATGGAAATTTATGGAAAAAAGATATTCGTATTAAAGGTTTTCATATACTTCCATATAGGTCATTCTCCTTTTTTTAGACTCTTTTTCTTTAATGAAGTTTATTAAGACTAATAATATTGAAGTTGTACACTCTCATGGGAAAGGTGCAGGTATTTATTCACGGTTATGTAAATTGTTTAATCCTTCATTGAAAGTTGTTCATACATTTCATGGGGTAGCAAGTAGTTCTACGACTCACTTAAGAGGATTTATTAGTAATACCGTTGAATATTGCTTAGGGAATCTTACTGATTGTTTTATTTGTGTTTCAGAAGGGGAAAGAAAAAAATAGTTATAGAGAAAAAGCTTGTTAATGTGAATAAAGTTTTTGTTGTTTATAACGGAATAGAGGATAAGGGAGAAAAAATATCCAAAATGTTTCAAAGAAAATCTTTAAAATTGTTTCTTTGTCTCGTTTTGATTATGCTAAAAAATATGTCTTTAGCTTATGATATTGCTTGTGCTTTTAAAGATAATCCAAATATACATTTTATATGGGTTGGCGATGGACCAGATTATGCATATTTAAAGAAAAAGGCAGAATCAGACCTCGTGAATATTGATTTTGTTGGTTTTCACATGAACCTATGAAATATTTGAAATCTTCAGATTTGTATTTATCAACATCTCGATTTGAGGGTTTACCATATGGACTAATTGAAGCCTCTTCTGTAGGATTGCCAATTGTTGCAACAAATGTAATTGGCAATAATGAGGTTTTGTGTTGACAAGGTAAATGGTTTTTTATATACCCAAATAGAAGACTCTATAAAAGCAATAAATATGTTGTATAATGATTCTCATTTAGTAAAATGCATGGGTGAAAATAGTAGGAAAATTTATGAAGAAAAATTCCAAATAGAAAAAGATGATATCTTCCATTGTAGATACATATACTCAGGTTTTGAATCAATAGATTATAGTTTATAAATTAGAAAAAGATTGCTATCATTCGAAATAATTGATAAGCATTAGTCTTTCAGATAAAGTTGTTTGTGAATATATTATATTTTGATATCTAATGAAAGATAGTGAAAAAAAGGGGAAAAAAGTACTTCATATCTCTAAGTATTATTACCCATATCTTGGTGGTACTGAATCTGTATGTCAGGATATTGTGGAAGGGTTAGAGGGGTATAATAACCGGGTTATATGTTTTAATGATTCCAATCGGACTATTTGCAGTGAAATAAACGGTATACAGGTTTTGCGAATCGGGTGTTTTATGAAAGTAGCAAGCCAATCATTTTCTTTTCTTTATTATTCCTATTTAAAAAGAAATATCCAATCTTGGCAGCCTGATATTATTCATTTTCATCATCCTAATCCTTTTGTTGCATTTCTATTGATTAGATTAATTCCTGCCAGTACGAAGTTAATCGTTCATTGGCATTTGGATATTACGAAACAGAAATATATTTATCCATTGGTGAGAGGGAATGAACGTAAGTTGTTAGAACGTGCGGACAGTATTATTGTAACAAGTCCCAAGTATAGGGATGCTTCATTACCATTAAAACCTTTTTTACAGAAAGTAAAAGTTGTGGCTAATGGAATAAATATTCATCGCCTTGACTTACAAGATAACGATGAGATGATAATAAAGATATTCGTAAAAATATCATAATAAAAAGCTGATCTTTTTATCGGACGTCATGTGGAGTATAAGGGACTAAGGTACCTGACTGAAGCAGAGAAAATATATTACTACAGATTGTCATATTGTTATAGCTGGACAAGGTCCTTTGACTGAGGAGTTAAAAGCTAAGGCAAATTTGGAACGCGTCAGTTTTGTGGGACGTTTAAGTAACGATGAGTTACGATGTTATCTTCATGCAGCAGATGTTTTGTTTTTTCCTTCTATTACCAAAAATGAGGCTTTTGGACTTGCGCTTGCCGAAGCAATGTATTGTAGATGCCCTGCTGTTACTTTTCATATTGAAGGATCGGGGGTTAATTGGGTTTCATTAAATGGTGTAACGGGAATTGAGGTTAATAATTCGGACAGTAAGGAGTATGCCGCGGCCATAGATACACTATTGAAAGATGATTCTTTGAGAAAGCAATATGCGGATGCTGCAAGGAAAAGGGTGATAGAATACTTTACGATAGAAAAAGAACAGGAAGCAGCGAATGAGCTTTATAGACTATTGTAATTTTTATTTTTTCTAATGGTTGAATTTTGAGGACCGGTGGGTATAAAATGATTGTACGCCTGGTGATTATATAATGAATGTTCGTGAGAATGAAAGTGGTATAAAATAAAATGTTGAGATGTAATTAGCACTTAGAGTGTTTGTATGTGAGATGAAGAGAATGTAGGTCCTTAGTTTCATGTTAACGCATGATTCTCCTACATTACATAGATTGGAAAGAGTACGACGGTACCTTTCCGGTCTATAACCCCGGCACCGGGGGTATCCGGTGTTAATTTCCCACGATATCAACGGTCTGTGAAGATAGTTGATATTTTTAACAAAACAAACAGCTGCGGGAGACAGTATTACACTGCCTCCCGTAGCTGTTTATATATTAGAATACTCCCTTTGTGCAGCTAAAGCACGGGCACTCCTTCATCGGATTCAAATCATGGTGCCCCACGATCAACGCTTTCGGAAACTGCCTGCGCAGTTCGCGTAATAGAGCCAGCAGGGAACCCCGTTGTTCAAGCGTTCGAGTATCCTTCGGGCAACAGTCAGCATCCAGTCCTCCTTCGTAGCAGATACCTATCGAGTGGGAGTTGTGGTTACGGCAGTGTGCCCCGACCTTTTCGAGGAGGACGGCCACGGTGGATCTCTCCGTCGCGTGTAATGTAGAAATGATACCCGATGTCGCGGAATCCCCGGTGGAGGATGTGGTCCAGTCGGCAGGCTTCCGCCGAAAGGGATTTCCCCCTCCGGCGGGGCACTGCAATGAATGATAATCAGTGTGATAGTTCTCATCAGCTTACATACAGCTTTTGCACTCCGAGCACACCCCCTATGGCGGTGGCGACAGTAATGATAATTTTGAGAACCAGGCTCCATACGGAGCGGCGTGACGATGAATTGCTCATAATTTATTTTTTTAAGGTTAAGAAATTAGACTGACGGATCAGGAGTCACTCCACCGCCGCCCGGGTTGGGATTCGGCGTATTACCGGAACCACCTCCTTCGGTAGTCGGCTTTGATGATACTCCGCTTGCTGCTTCAGTTGGCTGTCGAGTTTCAGG
>VOFG01001439.1_pt1 | contig 42276 bp, 38 predicted proteins | sample 5384171 | NCBI WGS metagenome assembly VOFG01 (sample SAMN12384726, study PRJNA508395) | human gut metagenome | isolation source: healthy gut F | host: Homo sapiens
CGTCCAGCTTGCCGTAGGTCTCGATGGTGTCCTTCATGTTATCCCAATAGGTAGGGGCATAGTAAGCAACTTCATCCAGATCGATGGGCTGCTCAGCACCTTCGGACCAGTAGTTGACAGCAGCAGGCATATCATAATGGAAGATAATGGTGGGGGCGTTGCCGGCGGCAATCATCTGGTTAAAGTCCTGCACCTCATTGGAGCGGGCGATGGCAACGTATTTGACGGTAACGTTATACTTATCGCCGAACTCGGACTGGATCCAGCGGGTGTAGTAGTTGTCTGTGGGGTTCCAGTTTTCAAAGCCGCGGTCATAAACCGGGATCTGGATGGTGACATTCTCCGGGAAGCCCGCAGAATAATCAGTGTAGCTGCCCGTGCTCTCCGCAGTGGAAGCAGCCGCAGTAGAGGAAGCGGTGCTTTCGGCTGTAGAAGCAGCGGCAGAGGAAGCAGCAGAGCTAGAGGACCCGCCGCATCCGGCGAGCAGGGTTGCGGTCATGGCAGCAGCCATACCAAGTGCAAGTGTCTTTTTCATTGTTTTCCTCCTTTTTGAAAAACAAATTGTTTAACGTTTTTGGAGCCGTTCTTGGCGGCAGTGTTTCATAAAGTTGTGCGTGAGTTGTCCTCTTTGCGGTATCCTCTTGCGGCGACCCGCATCGCGCTTCGGGGTTTGTGTGCCCTCGCGTCCTGTTTCTACCTCCGGCAGCGGCCGGATTTTTTAAGGCAATACCGCATAATTCTAAGTGCCGATACGGCGAGCGAGGTGCGGCAGATGCTAAGCCAAAAGCGCAGATAATACTGGATGTATTATCGAGCATTTTGGCAACGCAGATGCCGTGCCGCAGCCGCCGGAGCGGTGCTTAAGCCGTAAGGCGAGAATTGTGCGGTGTTGCCTTAACCTTTGACAGCACCAACCATCGACACGGTCGGATGCGATAACCAGAATCACGCCGATCACGGACTGGAACAGGCCAAGCGCTGTGGATTCGCTGAATTTGTTGCCCTGGAACCATTTGTAAACCAGAACCGGGATGGTGGTGGTGAATTCGGTTGCCTTGGCATTGGACAAAGCAACGATACGTTCGAAGCTGCCGCCCATCAGTTTGCCAAGCTGCATGATCAGCATGACCACGATGATGGAGCGGATGCAAGGCAACGTAACATGCAGGCATTGCTGCCAGCGATTGGCACCATCGACCTTGGCAGCCTCGTACAATTCAGAATTGACGTTCGTGATGGCGGCTAAGTAAATGATGGTTCCCCAGCCCATGGTCTGCCAAACGCCGATCAGCACATAGCTGAACAGCCACCAGCCATCTTCCTGCAGGAACGGAATGGGGCTTTTGCCCGCATTGGCAATCAGCGCATTGACAACGCCGGACTGCGTTGCAAACATCTGGTAAGCAACAGCGCCAATGACGACCCAGGACAAGAAGTGCGGCAGATAAAGCAGCGTCTGGGTCGTGCGCTTGAACCATTTGACGCGGATCTCATTCAGCAGCAGCGCCAGGATAATGGGCATCGGGAAGCTAAAGATCAGATCCAGCACGTTCAGCAGCAGCGTATTGACAACGGCTTTGGTGAAATCACGGTGCTTAAAAAACTTTCTCGAAGATCTTTAAGCCAACAAACTTGCTGCCCGCGTAACCTTTGCCGATCTTATAATCCAGGAACGCTACAGACAAACCCGTGTAGGCGAAGTACTTGAAAACGATGATGAACACCATTGGCAGCAACATCAGTGCGTACAGCTGCCAGTCCCGCTTTAAGTAGTACAATGGCCCCTTTTTAACGAGCCCCGGTACTTCTGATTGTGCAGTGGACTTTTGCGGTTTTGCCATACTGGGTCGCTCCTCCTTTTTCCATGTGGTTTGATGCAAAAGCCTGAGCTGTTTTGCATTTGCACCAGTTTTTTTTCTTTCGTTGTTTCTATTATGCACTTTGTTGCAACCATTTTCTCACTACTTTTCTTCAATTGCTATGCAAAAACGCTCAAGAATTTCAATTTAGAGCATTCATATTCCCTGTATATTGAGAAAACACGCTTATTTATTTGGATTATTATCGTAATGCTGCACCTTGTTTCCTGTATATCACTTGCTTTTATGGTCGTTTCAGCTATATCATATTTCTAACAAGGCGTTTTTGCACATGATTAGTAGAATAAAACAAAAACCCAAGCAGATTTTTTCATGGTACAATAGAGACAGCATAGAAACCAACAAAGGCAAGGAGACTTCCGCCATGGGCCGCCACAGCAAAACCGTTATTGAATACCGGGTTATGAGTTTCCTCCCCACTTCCCTCTCCGGGTCATTGCTGGTGAGGAATGGCACATTTCCGATGTACCTTCCGGCGTACTGCATTTCCACAACTGCCTGGAAATCGGCATTTGTGAAAGCGACAGTGGGAAAATGAACTTTTCCGGGAAGGTTGTTCCCTTCAAAGCTGGGGATATTACCTTTGTTGCCGGGGATGTTCCGCATACAACCTGGTCCGACCCAGGCTGTGCCAGCAAATGGAGCTATATTTTTACCGATGCAGAGGAGCTGCTGCGCCCCTTTTTGACCCAGCAGCCTTGCCGAACAGCCGCCTGCTGGCCCAGGTACTGCATGGCTGGAGCGGCATTTTTTCCTCTGCCGACCACCCCGCGCTGGCAAATTATGTCAAGATGATCCTGCAGGAAATGCAAACACGTTCCCTGAACTATGAGATCAGCGTGCGCGGGCTGTTTGTTGCCCTGATTACCGAAGTCATGCGGCTTTCCACCGAGCAAAATGATTCTGCCTCAGCAAACCGCATGGTCATTGCACCTGCATTGACCTATATTGATGAATTCTATATGGAGAATTTCAGCATCCGCGACCTTGCCGATGCGTGCAGCATGAGCGAATCCCATTTTCGCAGGGTGTTCCGGGAGCTTGTCGGCATGGGGCCGCTGGACTACCTGAACCGGACGCGCATTGCAAAAGCTTGCAGCCTTTTGCGCATGACCGATGATTCGATCCTGACCATCAGTGAAAAAAGTCGGCTTTGGCTCCATGTCCAGCTTCAACCGCCATTTTTATGAGGTGATGGGCACCGCCCCATCGGACTGGCGGCGGGCCACAGGCACCGGCATTGGTACTTCTATCTTGAAATACAGCGGCTGGCTGCGCCCGCCAACCCCATAACTCCCGAAACAAAAAGGGAAGCCGTTCTCTGCAAACGGCTTCCCTTTCAAATTATCGATTGCGGCTTATTTGCTGATTCTGTCGATCGCTTCCAGTTCCTCTGCCGTAAAGCTCGTGTTCTGCACTGCTTTGATGTTATCCAGGATCTGGCTGGTTTTCGATGCACCGATCAGCACGGTCGTAATCTCATCATGGCTCAGCAGCCAGGCCAGGGCCATTTCAGCCAGCGTCTGTCCGCGGGCCTGGGCAATATCGTTCAGGGCACTGATCTGAGCGATTTTTCCGGCGTAATATCCTTTTCTTTCAAAAATCGCCCGTCTGTGTGTACCCGGCTGTCAGCCGGAATCCCCTGCAGATATCGGTTGGTCAACAGTCCTTGTGCCAGCGGACTGAAGGTGATAATTCCCTTATGCAACCGAGCAGCCATCGCTTTCAGGCCGTTATTTTCAATCGTGCGGTCAAAAATCGAGTAGCGGTTCTGATTGATGATAAACGGCACATGCAGTTCGTCCAGAATCGCCGTGGCCTTTTCCAGCGTCGGGCCGTCATAGTTGGATAGGCCGACGTACAGCGCCTTGCCGCTGCGCACCGCCTGGGCCAGCGCGCCCATTGTTTCTTCCAACGGGGTGTTAGGATCCATGCGGTGGTGGTAAAAAATATCCACGTAGTCCAGCCCCATGCGGCGCAGGCTCTGATCCAGGCTGGCCAGCAGGTATTTGCGGCTGCCCCAGTTGCCGTAAGGGGCCGTCCCACATTTCATAGCCTGCTTTGGTGGAAATAATCAGCTCATCGCGGTAAACGCCAAGGTCATCGTGTAGGATCCGGCCAAAATTGCGCTCAGCAGCACCCGGTTCTGGGCCATAGTTATTGGCAAGGTCAAAGTGGGTAATGCCGTTATCAAACGCCGTACGGCAGAGCGCACGCATGTTCTCATACGGGGAGGTATCGCCAAAATTATGCCACAGCCCCAGTGAAACAGCGGGCAGCAGCAGGCCGCTGTTTCCGCAGCGGCGGGTTGGCAGGGTGTTGTAACGGTTTTGTGCAGCCTGGTACATAAATATCTGCCTCCTTACAAGGATTATTGAATTTTTTAAGGTCAACTGCACTTTCCGTACAGTCCTCCAGTGTTGCAACTTCGCTCGCCCACGCTTCGCTTTTATCCGCATAGCGCACGGTGCTGTCCTGCACGGTCAGCTGTTTCACACTGCGGGCATACAATGCGGGGATCGCATGGGAGTACACATGCCGCACCGATGGCTGTTCATCAAACAAGCCTCCCGGCTGGGTTCCCTGTCGCTTAAAAAGTCATGTGCAGGTCCCGGATGCGGATATCCCGCAGGCAGCTTTCCGGCTCACCGGCCAGGAACGCACAGCTTTCGCAGGTAATGGACAGGTTATCGAATGTAACGTTCCGGATGGTTCCTGTCTTTGTCCGGCTGTTTTTTCTGGGGGTCGCACTGATGAAAATCGGTTCGCCCTTTCCCCACCAGCCCGGTGCACCCGGCTCGGCATAGCGGTCTGCATAGCGCAGGGTGGATCCGGTCAGGTGGTGAATATGGATATCCTCCACCGTTCCTCCATCGCGTACCCAGATACCCACCGCACGGGAGCAGCGGTCAATAATGCAGTCGCTTAAAGTTACGTTGCGGATCGTTCCGTGGGTCTCGGTGCCAATTTTCAAGGCGGAATCGCGGGAATGCAGCACGCAGTTCGTGATGGTGATATTTTCACACACACCATACCGGCGCGACATGGGGCCGGTGGATTTTACCACAATGGCGTCATCACCCGTTGAGACAATGCAGTTGGCAATTACCACATTGCGGCAGCAGTCCGGGTCAATGCCGTCGTTATTGGCTCCGCGGTCATCGTTCAGGATCTTTATTCCGTCAATGCGCACATTCTGGCATCCTGCCATATGCAGTGTCCAAAAGCGGCATCTTTCAGCGTTACATCGCGCACGGTAAAGTTTTCCACATCTTCAAACAGCATCATGCGCGGGCGGAACGCTTCGCAGGTTTTGGGGCATTCATGGAAACCGTTATCTTCGTTTTTGTCCAAAAACACCTGGTCGCCCTGGCCGTAAATCGTACCCATACCGCTGATGGTCACATTTTTGGCGTGGGATGCACCAAAAAAGAAGCCGCTCTGCCAGCCATCGGCAGTATCGTCAGGGTTCACGCCGTTTCCCCCTTGGGGGAACGGTTTGATATCTACAGGGTCCAGGCTACTGATAAGGACCGCGCCGCTTTCCAGGTAAAGTTCCACATTATCTTTCAGCAATACCGACCTACTCAGATACTGCCCGGCTGGGATGATGACACGCCCGCCGCCTGCCGCCGAAGCCGTATCCACAGCGTTTTGGATAGCAGTTGCGCAGTTTGTCCTTCCGTCCGCCACCGCACCGCAGGAAAGAATGTTGTATTCCATTGTTCTGCTCCCTCCGGCAGAAACTCTGCCTAACTTGTGCCCATCATAACACAGTTTTTATTGTCTGTAAACTTCAATTATCACAAAGAATCCGTGCATTATACAAGTTGCATTTTTCCGGCTGGGCGGCTTACAATAAAATAAATAAGTCGTATTGGGGGTAGGCAAATGCCGTCAGAAAGCCTTGCATGGCAGCTTTGTCCCGTGGTTCGCGCATCATTCCATGCTGTGCTGCACAGTGGAATCGATGCGGTATCTCTTGCTGCTGCCATGCAGGAATTTTCCCAAACCGTTGAGGGCTGCGCCAAGCACACCAGCTGCTGACAGCTTCGCTGTTTCGGTATCAGGCGCACTTGTTCCTGTACCTTGAATCTGTCGGCACAGCGCTTGCGCCGGATGGGTTGTCGCCCCTGCTGGATGCACTGCTTTGCCCATGGCCCGCTGCCGTGGGCGAAGCCCTGCCCCGCCGCTGGGTAGCAATGCAGCCGTATTTTTACCACGATATCCCCACCACTGCCGGCGATTGGCTGCGTGAGCGCCATTCCGGTGCACAGCATGGGCGCATTGCCGTTTTGAAACCGGATAAATGGTGCAGCTACATGGAGTACCATCTAAAGCTGGTGAGCGAGGGCTTGCTGGAGGGGGATCGCTGGCATCTGATCAGTGTACAGGAAAACCTGCTGTTTTCTTATCTGGAAGAACCGCGTACCCATGTAAATATCCGCCACCAACCCGGTGTACCAAGCGCCGAGCTGCAAGAATGGCTTGCTGTTGACCCAGAAAGTCACTTTGAGCATTTTGCCAAAGAACAGCAGGGGCCGGATGCCCCAAATTTTGTTTATCTCCCCGCTGTGCAGGTACCCACGAATAGGAGGTTTGCACAATGATCCGTATCGGCTGCCGTGCCCATGACTACGGCAAACATACCCCCGTCCAACTAGCGCACATTCTGCACACTGCCATGTATGGGTGTGCTGCTGAAAGATGAACAGCTGATTGATGACGCGCTGAACCAGTATTACTGGCATATCAAATATTTGCAGGACCCTGAAAGCGGACTGTACTACCACGGCTACAACAATATTACCGGGGACCACATGTCCGGCATCAAGTGGGGCCGCGCCAATGCCTGGGCCGCGTATACCATGTCTCAGGTGGGCATTCGCCTGCCGCAGTGCTACCTGTACCCCAAGTTTTTGGATGTTGTCGGCAGCCTGAACGACCAGCTTGCCGCACTTAAGCTTTACCAGACCGAAAACGGCCTGTGGCGCACCATTGTGGACGATGAAACTTCTTATGAGGAAGTCAGCGCCAGCGCCGGCATCGCTGCCGCCATGATCGCCAAGGGCAACCCGCTGCACATCAAGTACATCAATAAATCTATCCCCGGTATGCTGGCAAACGTCAGCCCGGATGGCCGCGTGCTGAATGTTTCCGGCGGCACCGCGGTTATGAAAGATGCCGACGGTTACCGCAGCATCAGCCGCGACTGGATTCAGGGCTGGGGCCAGGGATTGGCGCTTGCGTTCTTCGCGGGTGTGCTGAACTATGACAATGTCCGTTCTGACGGTGCGCTGTAAAAACTTGTTCCTATAATGAAATCCCGGTATGGTACACAGTTCGTACCATACCGGGATTTCTGCTTATTCAGCTGCGCTGTGGATATTCTGCAAGGTCAGCTCATCATACAAGGCCAGACGGATGCTCGCATCCTGCGGTAAAGTGCAATCCCTCGAGGTCACATCATGAATGGTATGCCCTGGTGTACGGAACCCTTCCATTTCGATGGGATTCACCATGATCGCATCGCCGTTCCAGATACCCTGAGAGTGCAGGACACAATTTCTTTTTTGGTTATCTCAGAGCTTGGCGTAATAGGAATGCTCCGGCTGCAAACCGGCCAGCATCCAGTGGGTTCATCACAGCCATCCGTTCATCATCCACGAAGAGATGATATTCAGCCTCTGCCCCCGCGGTATCGATCGGGCTTATCCCAATACAATTCAGCGGTATCTGCTATTGTCTGCGCCGCAAAATAAAGTTCTTGGGCAATACCGCATAATTCTAAGTGCCGATACGGCGAGCGAGGTGCGGCAGATGCTAAGCCAAAAGCGCAGATAATACTGGATGCTGCAAAGGTGAGCGCCGCCAGTGGCGGGAACAGCGAACCGAAGCAGGGGCAGCGGTCGCAGAGTGCGAGGGGCTTTTGCCCCCAAAGCACGATGCGGGTACCGCAACCCGACATTATCGAGCATTTTGGCAACGCAGATGCCGTGCCGCAGCCGCCGGAGCGGTGCTTAAGCCGTCAGGCGGGAATTGTGCGGTGTTGCCCCTTACATTTGGGCACATCTCATCTGTTTTGCGCACAAACATTCTCTGCCACCTGCAGTTCGGTACACATCAGCAGGAAAGCACCAACACCGTGCAGGTCATTTGTGACGCAGGGACGGTCACAGTAGAACTGATAGCTGCCAACACCAGTTCCGATGCAGACATGACCGATCTGGATATCCTCACCCTGCCATTCCAGGCTGTTCACAACGCCGTCAAAGGCACGTTTTGCAGCAGCAATCGCCTCAGCGCTCATCAGTCCGGTGCGGGCAGCGCGAGCCAGCGCCGCGGCATATAGGCAAGAGCAGGAATTTTCCAACCAGTTACCGGGCTGATCGCCTTTGTTCACAACCTGATACCAGCGGCCATCCGCACTCTGATAGCGCAAGAGGCTGGTCAGCAGGTCGCGCACATACTGTTCCAAAGCGGCGCGGCGCTCATCATCCGGGTCCATCTGTGCCAGCACATCCTGAATGGCCACCGGCACCCAGCCAATGCTGCGGCCCCAGAATTCCGGTGCAAGCCCGGTTTCGGGGTTGCACCAATCTGCCTTGCGGCTCTCGTCCCAGGCGTGATACCACAGCCCGGTCTTGGCATCGCGGGTGTGCTCCCGCATCAAGCGAATCTCGTTGACAACCAAATCCGTCCATTCCGGACGGTCAAAGCGGCGGGCATACTCCGCAATGAACGGGCAGACCATATACAAGCCGTCCAGCCACATCTGGTTCGACGAGCCGCAGGTGTGCCAGAAACCTCCGCACTGGCAGCGTGGAATATCCTGCACCTGGGCGGCAACGCTTTCGATACAGCGGCGGTAGAATTCATCCCCGGTTGCATCGTACAGGGTGTACAGCAAAATGCCGGCCTGGATATCGTCAAGGTCAGCGCGCTTGTACTGTTTAACTTTTCCGCTCTCGTCAAAAACGGCGTGGACCCAGCTTGCGGCATAGTCCAGGTACTTCTGTTCCCCGGTCAACTGCCAGGTTTTCAGCACCCCGGAAAGAAAAACGCCCTGGTGATAATAGAAATGGCCTTTCGGCGGCAGGTCGGCAGCAGCAAACTTGCGCATCATTGTATCGCAGGCGGCGCGGGCATAAAACAGTGTTGTTTCCATTTTTTGTCCTTTTTGATGTACGTACAATTACTCCGTATACCTGATATATTCGAGATTGTTTGTCAATGTCATGACAGCAGATCCAGCGTCACGGCATCCAACTCCATACCGCTTTGACCGAAGTAGAAACGCAGGCAGAAAACTTTCCCCGCGTCAACGGCAGGCAGCGCCGCCGTAAACTCGCACCAGTCGGTCTGTGCGCCCGTGATGGTAATGGTTTTCACAAACACCCGTCCCGCAAAAAATCGAAACCGGGATCTGGGCCAGCGGGCTGTTGCCCGGCATTGCGCGGCAGCGCAGATGCAGCGTGTATGCGCCGCCCTGCTCAACCATCACACAAAACGCAGTGGTGCGGCGGTAACCATTATCAATCGCGGCCGGGTCAATGCTTACGCCTCCATGTAATGTCAGGGGTTGGCCGTTCTGCGCCGCCTGCTGCATATCCTGCTCGGCCATCGCTTCCAACTGGGCATCCAACGCCGTGGTGCGGCCAATGCTGCGGCGGAACGCAGGTGTTTGCAGCAAAAAGCGGCAGATATTCGCCGCGCTGCGCTGCAGCTCGCCCCGGATCAGCCGTCCCTCTGTCAAAGCAACGGCCAGATCATCGCTGCCGGAGTTATGCTCCGGGTCCGTCACAACCATGAACACATCATTCTGGGCGCGAACCATCGCAGCCACATGCTTGGTGCTGCCTGCGCCGTCGCGGTCATTGCCATCGGCCCACCAGTCACTCATCACAATGCCGGTGTAACACCATTGGCCGCGCAAAATTGTTGTAACAAGGTCATAATTGCTGGCCGTCCAGTAACCGTTCAGCGGGTTATAGGATGTCATAATGGAGCGGGCATGTCCCTCTTTGACGGCAATTTCAAAGCCGCGCAGATAGATTTCCCGCAAAGCACGTTCCGATACAACCGATTCAACGAAGTGACGCCGGTGCTCCTGATTGTTCGTTGCAAAATGTTTGATGGTTCCGGTTACACCCCAGCGGTGCATCCCGCGCAGCTGAGCACAGGCCATTTTGCCGGTCAGCAGCGGATCTTCCGAGAAATACTCGAAGTTGCGGCCGTTCAGCGGATGGCGGTGAATGTTGATGCCAGGGCCAAGCAGCGTATCCACATGGTTTTTGCGCAGCTCCAGCCCTTCCATCGAGTAGAGTTCCTCGCTTAATCCCTCGTTGAAAGTCGCGGCCAGGCAGGTGCCATTAGGCATGGCAAAAGCAACGGTGCCGCAGTCCATGCGGATACCGCTCGGCCCGTCCGAACAGCAGGCGGCAGGCAGCCCATAGTGCTGCAAAGCATCGCTGACGCCTCCGATTGCCCCAGCTGTCCCCGGCGTAACGCGCGGAGAGTTCATCCCCTCGCCCCGGACAATGGTGCAAAGCTCCTCATCGCTGAACTGTGCCACAAAGTCTGCCATCGCAGTGGTACCATCGGCCACATCCCGCAGGCGGATGCCTTTGTCGCCTGTCTGGAGCCATTCCCGCGGCAGGCGGGCGGCGCGGCGGGGCTCGGGCCGTTCTTCCTCGGTGGGCACGGGTTCCCATGCTGGGGTTCCATCCGCACCAGGGCGCAGGCGTTCAAAGGCTACAGCCGGAGCTGCTGCAGATTCCAACTGTTCCACTACCATCAACGGTAGTGTGACCGTAAAAGCTTCTTCCGCACTTCGCACATCAGTGCCAAGGCTGAAGCGATACTCGCCTGCTTCCAGCACAAAGGCAGACTTGTGCCCGGTCACACCGCTGTCATCATAGCTGGCAAAGTTACGCCACGGGGCTTTCAGTGTCAGGGTCTGGCTCTCCCCATGGGCCAGCGTTCTGGTTTTTGCAAAGGCACACAGCACTTTGGACGGTTTCCCCAGCCGCCCCTGCGGCGCGGTGCAGTAGAGCTGCACAAACTTCCTTGCCGGGGCAGCTGCCGGTATTTTGGACGGCAGCAAAGGCGGTAATGCCATCGGCTGTTTCATCTGCGCTCAACAACCGAACTTCAAATTTTGTATAGGAAAGGCCAAAGCCAAAGGGATAAAGCACCTTTTCCGGTGCAAACGTTTCAAAATAGCGGTAGCCGACGTAAATATCTTCGGCATAGATGTTGCGGTCATCCGCCCCGTAATGGTCAGCTGCCGGATAATCTGCCGGGGTGCAGGCGATGGTATCGGGCAGTTTGCCGCAGGGGTTGACGGTACCGTTCAGCACAGCCAGCACACCGCGGCAGCCTTCCTGCCCGCCCTGCCAGATGTACGCCACCGCGCCGGGGTTGTATCGCATGACCCACTGCATATCAATGATATTGCCAACATTCAGCAGCACCACAGATTTTTTTGAAATGACGGCAAACCAGCGCCAGCATATTTTCCTCGCCCTCGGTCAGCAGAAAGCTGCCGGGAGTATTGCTATTGTCCTGGTCTTCCCCTGCCGTGCGACCGATGACAATAAACGCCGTTTCGGCACGCTGGGCCGCAGCGCGGACAAAGTCTTCATCCAGCGGCATTTCCGGCTGAAACCACGGTTCCTGTGCCCAGCCGGTTCCCATCTCGTAAGGGTGTTCCGCCAGCCATGCTGCATAGCGGGCCTGCACCTCGGCATCCAGCTGGTAACCGTCCGGACCGCCCAGCACTTCGGGCAGGTTCGGCACATGGGCGGTGTTCACCAGCCCGCCGGACCCTGTGCCGCTTTGGTAGTAGTGAAATTGCGCGTACCCAAATAAAGCCGCTCTGCCGCCGGAAGCCAGTGGTAAGACAGCCTCATTTTTCAGCAGAACACTACCCTCTGCCACAGCCTGGCGAGCCAGCGCTGCATAACGGGACATTTCCAACATTGTATTTTTCATCATACTGAAACTCCGATACTGATGGATTGTAAATTCCAGCGCCACACTTAGTTATAATACACTATTTTCAGGATTTAGCAAGAAGTTCCTACGCGAGAAAGAAAGTTTTATTTGTCTTTGAAAAAAGTAAAAAGTTTTATGAAGCCAGAAAGTTTCTATTCGCCATTCTTTGAACTGTTTTTTTTTGCGGCCGAGTTTGTATGCGGGGCAAAGCAAAGCGGGATCAGAGTTTTTTCTTGGAACAGGGTTCAGAAAATTTCCAAGGCAATACCGCATAATTCTAGGTGCCGATACGGCGAGCGAGGTGCGGCAGATGCTAAGCCAAAAGCGCAGATAATACTGGATGCTGCAAAAGGTGAGCGCCGCCAGTGGCGGAAACAGCGAACCGAAGCAGGGGCAGCGGTCGCAGAGTGCGAGGGGCTTTTGCCCCCGAAGCACGATGCGGGTACCGCAACCCGACATTATCGAGCATTTTGGCAACGCAGATGCCGTGCCGCAGCTGCCGGAGAGGTGCTTAAGCCGTAAGGGGGAATTATGCGGTGTTGCCCCAACATATCATTTATTAAAAAGACTAATTCGGTGGCTCCTTCTTTGTATAGTTCATTCCTTTTTCCTCTGCTTTTTCCTTTTCTTATCTACAAACATCTTTTTATTTGCTTCCCAGTTTTACGGCAACAGTTTTGTAGACTTCGGTACCTGTTGCTATACCTATAACCCCAGCATTGTCGCTGTTGCTAAAAGTTCTATTGCAGCTGTTCTGTTTTCGCCTATTCCAAAACGTTTCATTTGTCTTTTTTCTTGCTTCCTCATAAAGCGGCATCCCATACCGGAGATTTTTACCACACATTTTTTCAGGAATCGCTTTCTCGCGCTGCCTGTCTGCCCGCTTCTCTGGAATTAAGCAGAGATTTTTACCGAGAAAATTTTGGTGTCGTAAAGTCCATCTACTCCACCCTATCATCCTTTTTCTTCACATTCTGCTTTATAATAGGTTGGTTTTTAGCCACCTTTTCTTTGCCGCTTCCTTTCCCTCCATCATCCCTTTCTGTCCAACACTTTTTCGGCCATTTCTTCCGTGATTTTTAATTTTTTCGCGTTAATAATCTCTTTTAAGTATCGTTGATCTCACGATTTGCTCCGCATTTTATCTCGTATCATCGCCGATTTATTTGTAACTATTATCTGATTTTTTTCTCCGTAAATTTCTCCGTTTATATATTTTTCTTTTTTCTCCTCTTGCATATTTTGGTCTTTCTCAATGTATATTCGGCATGTTTCTTTCGCGTATTTTCTCTTCTTTGTCTCCCTATCAAGGTCAAAAAAAACTGTGCTTTTTGACTTTTCTGAACATAAAAGTGATTTTTCCCCGCCCCTATTTTATAAAGCCTGATTGTTGCCCCCAAAGCCGAGATTTTTACGGCGATTTTTTTGCAGCCTCTAAAGGAAGTACCGTGCTGCTTTGTGCATTACCAAATGTTCTTATCCAAGACTTCTTTTATCCTGAGGTTCTTACGCCGTAAAAAATAGTGCCCTCATCTTTCTTCTCTCGTACTCCCTCGTCACCCACCTTCTCCTAATACAGAGGTTTTTAACGTACTTTTCTACGATCTCATACAAAACGGTAGCCTCTGCTCTTTTTTCTTTTCTGCTTTCTCACGCTTCGCCAAGCAGAGGTTCTTACCGAGAAAATTTTATCTATTTTTTCTATTTTTCTGCTTGCAGAGGGCATTTCTTTCCATCCAGAGATTTCTACCGTACCAATTTCCAGTCAAATTCTTTTGCAAACGGAGATTCTTACCGCAAAAAACGACCTTTGCGCCTCTCCCCTGCTGCTTAAGTTAAAGGAATTACCTGCTATAAAAGCTAACCAGAGGTTTTTACCGCCAAAAAGTCCTTCTGTCTGCCTCTTCATGTTTCGCCCACAGCCATTTTCCCGCCGTTTTCAGGTGCCATCGGGATGATCTTGTCGTTTCGATTGCTTCTTACAGGTTGCCAGCCTGTTCCTTATGCCCGTTCACGCAACACGGTAACAGAGATTTTTTCATTGTATAACAGAGATTCTTTCCATGCAAAATAGAGGAAACAACCTCTGCCTCCAAAAGAAAAAATCTCCGCCATTCTATGAAAGAACCTCCGTTATCACCAGAAGAAACCTCTGTTGTGGAGGGAAAGAACCTCTGTTTCTTCTATAATATAATAAAGTATAAGATATAAATTTATAAATATATAATTCTAAAGAAAAAGAAGAACAAAAGGGTGATTGCGCATAAAACAACGGAATTGATGCCCGCATAGCGGAGCGAACACAAATACGGGCCATAAGAAGAAAAGCCATGCGAAACATGCGCCGTTCTGTCTGTGCATATTTTGTGCAGCCAGCCCTCTCCCCTCCCCTGCTTTACGCGCGAGGATTCATCACTGTAATACATGCAGCGCAGCCATAGGATTGACTTTTGCAGGAAGATACTGTAGTATGATACTATCATGAGTAAGTGTACCTTCTTCTAAATATTCTAGCAGTTCTGTGATGTATGGTTTTATTACAGGCGGGCTATTAGTTCCTAAAGAAAGGCATGGACAAAACGGAGCACGGCATCCAATGTCCAATCATAGCGTATGAAAAATAAAGATGAAAAGAATACAATGACAGAATCACCGGATGTTATCATTGGTGAAGTTCTGCCGGATGAAAAGGTGGACGGCAAGAAAAAAGCAGCTTGTGCCCAGGAAAAGTGACAATGTGGCGTTTGGCTCTTTCATCACGAAAAGCAACGATTTAATTCAAAGGACAAAATATTCCCTGCCCCGCAACGAACAGAAAATCCTTTTTATGATGCTGTCCAAGATCGATCAGCGCCATGATATGGATGCATCGAAGTACTATACCATTTCGTTTGACGATTTTGCAAAGCTTACCGGGGTCAATGCGTTGGACAGCGGTTATGCAAATTATCTGCGCAAAACCATTGAAAATCTGGAAAACCGGATGTTCTGGGTTCCCCTTGGGAATGATCAGTACAAAACGATGTCGTGGGTGAACCGTGGTTCTATCGTCGATATGAAGAAAAAGACGATCAGCATGCGCTTTAACCCAGATATCTGGAAAGACATTGCACAGCTGACAAGCAATTATACATCCTATAGCATTGAATACCTGCTGATGATGCAGAGCACCTATTCTATGCGTGTGTATGAGATCATTTTGTCATATGACAACGGAAACAGAGATTATTCCTATAACAATGGATTGATTTTTGAACCTGTAACAGAAGAAGTTCTGCAAAAGTTCCCCAATAAGCGGGAAGAACTGAAAGGGTTCAAATATAAGCGGTTTGATATGGAAGAATTCAAGGGTATGCTTTCCATGCCTACCCGTGATGAAATCAATAGAAGCAAGGGCAAAAGCAGAGACAGTTCCGCGCAAAAGTTCAGCCGCGATAAACCGCTGACGGAAAAATACAAAGTATTTTCCGACTTTGAAAAGAACGTTCTAGCAATGGTCAAAAGCGAGATCAATGAGATGACAGACCTGTGGTTTGACTATGAGCCGGTGCGCCGCCGCGGGGTTCGGAAATACGAGTTCCTTTATATCTTCATCAAGTACAAAAACCGGGAAGAAATGAAGAGCGTCAGAGCGTTCCATCAGGAGCATAAAGGCGCTGATACAGAAGTAAGCAGAAAACCAAGAAAGCGCCGCAGCTCGGTCAGCAAAGAAGCACTGGAACAGTACAATCAGCCGCTGAAGGAAGCCATTTTGACGACAACCTATCGCCTGGCACGCAATGAACTGGCGGTAAAGGCGCAATATCAGACCTATGAAAAAAGCTGACACCGGAAGAGCGAAACATCTTCATCGATATTTTCACATATACGTCAAAAATATTGACCAACACAAAAAAGCGGAACCAGGCAGAGGAAACGCTGGAAGCGTTGAACCGGATTATCAAAGATAATAACGGGCTAAAAACTTGGGCATTGGGAATGAGCGTTAAATATAAAGCGATGCTTGAACGCGCAAAGGAAAGAAAATCTGCGCAGTATTACCGCACGGTGGTGTATAATGACATTATAGAAAATTCTGCCGCGATCATCGCTGACGGCACAAAACGCGCAGCATTACTGGATGGCGACAGAACGGATCTTTTCAAGTTCGATTGGTCGCAGTTTGATGAGTAATAGAACGTAAGGAAGTATAAGAATGAAAAAGAGGTTTGCAAAAGCAGACCTCTTTTTTTGTTTCAGAAAAAGCGCGAAAACAAACAAATTGAAAAAGTGACAACAGGTACTTGAGTCGTGACAGGTAAATCAAGAGGAAAAGAAGGCATTATCCCCAGGATTCGTGTTGACATGACGAGCGGGTATGCTATAATTAGCTTATTAAGATGAACACTTTACAGGAAAGAACAGAAGGTAAAGAAGAAAAGATTGCCAGCAATATCAAATAGCAACAGGTACGCAAGTCGCCGCATAATAGTTACAACAAAAGAAAAAACTTTACTTTATGACAACATGTACCTAAGGCAATACCGCATAATTCTAAGTGCCGATACGGCGAGCGAGGTGCGGCAGATGCCAAGCCAAAAGCGCAGATAATACTGGATGTCTTATCGAGCATTTTGGCAACGCAGATGCCGTGCCGCAGCTGCCGGAGCGGTGCTTAGCCGCAAGGCGGGAATTGTGCGGTGTTGCCCTAAGTCTTTCCACTTTATGATCAACCAACGAAATGAGGGAACGCCAATGGCAGCACAGATCATTACGATCGCCATCGAGAAAGGCGGAGCAGGAAAAACGGTCACTGCTTCTAACATCGCCTATCTGATGGGCGATGAGGGTAAAAAGTTCTTTGCATCGATACAGACCCGCAGGGAAACCTGACGAGCGCTTTGAGTGGCGGCAATGGAATTACCAGCGGCGTTTATAATGGAAGAGCTCTTTTTGATATGTTTGATGGCTTCCGTTATACCAAGACGAAGGACTATATCACCGAAACGGAATACGAAAATGTAGATATGATCCCCTGCAGCGCGCAGACGCCGCGGATCAACCAGCGTATTCCGGGAATTTTTGAGGATGCACAAACCTACTTCAAGCCGGGCGACCCGAAGTGCCTGACGAATATGGGAGAATTCCTCTATTACTTTTTAAATCAGGTCCGGGAGGACTATGATTACATCATTATTGATACCCAGCCGACCCGTGATTCACTCTTGCTGACGAATGCAATCAATGCGGCGGATTATGTGCTGATTCCCTCTCTTTGTGAGGCAAATTCGCAGGAATCGGCGTTCCGTACTTATGCGCTCTGCAATGAGCTGCGGAATACCCCCGACAGCCACCTGAAAGGCGTTGGCGTAATTCTTACGATGGTAGTGAAAAAGGCAGCTACTACAAAAATTATCCGCGACCAGTGCAAACAGGTTTTAGGGGCTTCTCTTTATAAAACGGAGATTCCCAGCGGCCTTAGTGTGAATATGTCGGTTACGAAGCATCTTCCCGTATGCTATATGGCAAAAACACAGCCGGTTGCGGTGGCCTATGGCAAGGCTTACGAAGAACTAAAGGCTCAGCTTGTAAAGATGGGGGTGAACTGAAATGGCAATGAAAAAAAAAAAGATGAAGGGGAACATAACGTCCCCCGCTCTCCCCGGCAAAAGTATTCTTGCAGAGGTAAACAATAACGAGGCGGGCAACATCTATAATAGTTTGTTCGCTAAAAACAGAAAAGTTGAATACGATAATAAATATATTGCGTTGGTTAATATCCGAACCAACCCGGATAACCAGATTTTCCGTGTAATGGATGACGATGAAGACATCCGCATTTTGGCGGAAGATATTAAGCGCAATGGGTTGATGCATAACCTTGTTGTATTCCCTGAACAGCGCGAAGAAGGAATGGTATATGTTTTGCTTTCCGGCGAACGGCGGTTTCGCGCATTGAATTACCTGCAAGAAAAAGGCGATGCAACATGGAATATTGTGAATTGCAATGTTGTGATAACACCTTTGTCTAAAAATGAAAGAAAAGTGCTACTGTACAGCGCAAACCTGCAGGTCCGCGGCGGATTCAGTGATGAAGCAATTCGCCGCCAGGCGATTGCGGAATTTATCACCTGCCTGCAAAAAGAACCTTATAATATGAGCAGAGAAGAAGCCCTTGGCGCGACAAAAAGCGTCAGTACCGTAAATCCACGCACGATTGAGCGGGATGCGCGGATCGAAGAGAAGCTGGAAGGCAAACTAAAAGAACTTCTAAATGATAAATTTTTAACGAGAAGTGAATGTGAGACTTATCTGCGGTTTGAAGAGGACATACAGGATGAAATCGCGGAGCGGTTTGCCAAATTGCAAGAAGTAGATTGCCATAGCAGCGATACAGAAGATGCGGGAAAGAACTATGTAGAGGTTCTTCGGGACAATCTGCATGACGCATTCAGAGAGCTGCTATACGATGCACAGCGGCAGGGAACGAACAAAGAATACGAAGCTGCTTATAAAAAGGCGATTCTTTATTTTGATGATGGTCTCGCTGAACTGAAAGGGAAAGCGGATGAATACGGCAAAGCTAAGGTAAGCAGCCAACCGAAAGAAATTTCCGCCATCGATTACGAGGGCAAAAAGAAGCCGCCAGGGACCGTGCGCGAAAGGAACACGAGGTTACAGAAACCAAGAGCAGCATGATCCAGAAAAGTGTTCCCCAAATGGTCAAAAAATTGAATAAGGCATACAGCAGTAAGGCATTTGCAAAAGCGCTGAAAGGTGTATCCAAAGAATCCCGTGATGCAGATGTTGCGGCGCTGAATGAAATCATCGAGATTTCGATGAAGCTTAAAAACATCATAGAATCAATCGATTGATGCCGGTGGACACAATGAAAAAAGAAAGAGTTCTGATTCGTTTTCGGCCGGAAATATATGAATGCTTTGAATTGGAAGCCGCTTATCAGGGGCTTCGCGTGGGAACGATTGCCAATCAATTATTGATCAGTGAGCTCAACAAAGCAGCAAGCGTGAAACCAGAACACTGCGTTGTATTTGGATCGGAAGACTACGCTGCGATTCCGGAGGGCAAGCGAAGCAGCTATTATGTGTTGCCAGAAAGCAAAGATATTATAGAATATCTGCCGGAGCAAACCGGAAAGCGGGGCGCAAAGCCGATCAATAAGCAGGTTACATTTTATCTGATGGAAGATCAGCTTGAAACGTTGAAAAAAATTGTCCGGATTCAGGATATTCGCAAATCAATGGACCATGGGCAAATTGTAACTTATCGCTTTGCCGTGTTGGGGCTGCTGCTGAACAATGAAGCGCTGGATAGAAGACCTCCGGTTATACATTAAGAGGTAGAAAGAAGCCGCAGGTATTGTGAACTGCACCCCATTTGTTAGACAGTATGATATACTATCTAACAAGTGGGGTGTTTTGCTATGCCAAAAGGAGTACCAAACAAGCGATATACGCCAGAATTCAAAAAACTGGTGATTGAAACCATGCAGGAAGAGGAATTAAGTTACAGCGAAACCTGTCGTAGATTTGAGGTAAACAGCAGAGATCGGATCAAATCATGGGAGCGAATCTATCTGGAGGAAGGGCCGGAAGGCTTTGTCGTCGAACGGCGCGGCCGCGGCAGCACTGGTCGGCCAAAGAAACTGCCAAAGGATGTAGAAGAAGATCTGCTGGCCGAAGTGCAGCGATTGCGTGCGGAGAACGATTACCTAAAAAATTTGCAAGCCTTGGTTTTGGAAGACGAGCGACGCCAGCGCGGAAAACGCTGGTAGTTCAGAAACTAAGGCAAAAATATTCTCTCAATCTTCTGCTCTCAATCGCTCAACTGCCCCGTGCAACTTTCTACTATCATTTGAAGCAGATGCAGAAAGAAGACAAATATGCATCTGTTAAGGAAGAAATCACAACGATTTACCACGAAAACAGGGGTCGGTATGGCTATCGCCGGATCACGGCAGAACTTCGCAAGCGTACATTCTCTGTGAACCACAAGACTGTCCAGCGGCTTATGAAAGAGTTGGGCTTAGTTTGCCGTGTCAGAATGAAGAAGTATCGCTCTTATAAGGGAGAAGTGGGCAAAATCGCATCAAATCTGCTAAATCGGAATTTCCATGCCGAAAAGCCGAATCAGAAATGGGTCACGGATGTGACGGAGTTCAGCCTGTTTGGAGAAAAGCTCTATCTGTCCCCGATTCTCGATCTGCACAGTAGCGATCTGGTCAGTTATACCATATCGGATCGTCCTGTACTCAGCATGGTAACCACCATGCTGGATGAGGCGTTTGCAAAGATCCCGGCCGGAACAAACCTGATTCTCCACTCTGATCAGGGTTGGCAATATCAGCACAAGCAGTACCAGCGGATGCTCCGCGAGAAGGGTATCCGACAGAGCATGAGCCGCAAGGGAAACTGTCTGGACAATGCTGTGATAGAAAATTTCTTCGGACTGCTCAAAAGTGAACTGTTATATCTGCAAGAATTTCAATCCATGGAACACTTCAAACAGGAACTGATCGAATATCTGGATTACTACAACAACCGCAGAATCAAGGCAAAGCTAAAGGGCTTGCCGCCTGCAATTCACAGACAGCAAGCCCTTTCGGCTGCTTGAACAATTTTTACTTCAAAATATTGTCTAACTTTTGGGGGTCACTTCATTGTGCCTGTGGCTTCTTTATTTTATATATCATACAACAGTATTAGAATTGACAACAGGTACTTGAGTCGGAGAATGGTGAAAAAGTTTTTATATCGGTATCGGAACATAAATTATGCTGCTCTTGTGTAATCGCTTCCAATATTAAATAAGGGCAATACCGCATAATTCTAAGTGCCGATACGGCGAGCGAGGTGCGGCAGATGCCAAGCCAAAAGCGCAGATAATACTGGATGCTGCAAAGGTGAGCGCCGCCAGTGGCGGAAACAGCGAACCGAAGCAGGGGCAGCGGTCGCAGAGTGCGAGGGGCTTTTGCCCCCGAAGCACGATGCGGGTACCGCAACCCGACATTATCGAGCATTTTGGCAGCGCAGATGCCGTGCCGCAGCTGCCGGAGCGGTGCTTGAGCCGTTAGGCGGGAATTGTACGGTATTGCCTTAGACTTTTTCATCGTGAATTACTCCTTTAAATTCTATTATTGTTCGTTGTTTTCATCCTCGAGTTTTTCGAGGAACCTGTCCACAAAAGCCGTCTCGATGGCCTTGTAGGCGTCCACCACATAGTTTTCGACACCTTTATATGTGCCGACGGTCGCGCTCTCGATTTTCTTGTGCGTGTCAATCCTCAAACTGCACGGCCACGCTGCACAGCTGGGCGCAGACGTCATAGACTTCTGCTGCTGGGCGGACGCTTTGCTTTTCCAGCTTGTTCAGCTTGAGCATGATAAAATGATCAGGAGCCGTTTCCAAGCTGATGTAAGCAAAGAAATGGCTCCGGGTTTTGTCCTGTCTGCGCTACAAAAGATATACATCGCATATTAAGGTGCTAATTTGTGAATAATTATCCTTGTTCTGCAATTTTTGTGTTCGCATCTTCGCACGTTTTCTTTATAATATAGGTAATACAATATAAAGGAGTCCCTTGACGATGCGAGCAATAAACCTTAAAACCAACCATCTGACAGCGCCTGTCGGTATTGACGCCGGGCCGCTGTTTTTGTCTTGGCAGTGCGCTGACGGCGTGCGCCAGACCGCCTATGAAATTGAAGTAACCGCCAACAACAAAACCGTATGGCAGAGCGGCAAAGTACAAAGCAGTGCCATGCACGCCGATACCCCCGCCGTGGCCGATTCTCGCGTGCGCGGTGCATGGAAGATCCGCCTGTGGGATGAAAACGATGTCCCCGGCGCGTGGAGTGAGGCACGCTTTGAGACCGGCCTTGCACAGTGCGACTGGGTAGGGGAGTGGGTGGACCCCGAGACCGAGCCAATCGACATCCCCGGTGACGATGCCATCAACGCCTTTGCCCGCCCCAATTGGGAGCGCAAGCAGGCAGAAAAAGAAGCCGCGGGCAAGGGTGCAGCTGAGTCGTACAAGCCCCATCGTCCGGCATCGTACCTGCGCAAAAGCTTCATGGCGTCCAAGGGCGAGGCACGGCTGTATATCACGGCCAAGGGATTATACGCGGCATGGCTGGACGGAAAGCGCATTGGTGATATGGTTTTGGCCCCCGGCAGCTTTACCGGGAACAAGCATCTTGGTGCGCAGACCTACGATGTGACAGCGCTGCTGCACGAGGGCGAGAATGAGCTTTTAATTGCTCTCGGTGATGGCTGGCACCGCAGCACGGGCGGTGTGGATGGCGACCGTGATTTGTTCGGTGATACCCTGGGCGTGCTGTTTCAGCTGGAGGTGGACGGCAAACCGGTCTGCGTTTCCGATGACACGGTGCAGGCAACGCAATGCGGGCCTATTCGTCAGAACGATATGCAGCAGGGCGAGGTCTACAATGCACAACTTGAGGGCGAACTGACCGGCTGGCACGGTGTGCGCACCTACCGTGATGATCTGCCCATTACCGGTATGAATACCGTGCCGATTCTGGAACACGAAGCATTCCCCGGCAAGCTGCTGCAAACGCCCAACGGCGAGACGGTGCTGGACTTTGGGCAGAATATCGCCGGTTATGTGGAGATAACGCTGATCGCCCACACCGGACAGAAGGTCAAGCTGACTTGCGGCGAAGCGTTGGACGAAAACGGAAACTTTACCCAAGAAAACTTTCAAGACCGCAACCGCCACAAGGAGGGCGGCACCGCCCAGATGCTGGAGCTTGTCTGCAAAGAGGGAAAAAACCACTTCAAGCCCCACTTTACGATCATGGGCTTCCGCTACGCCAAGGTCGAAACTGACGCCGATTTGACCGATGCCGTGTTTACTGCCTACGCCGTCTACTCCGATATGGCGGTGACGGGCGCGTTTACCTGCGGAAATGACGCGGTGAACCGGCTTGTCAAGAACAGCGTCTGGAGCCAGAAGGGCAACTTCTGCGATGTCCCCACCGACTGCCCGACCCGCGAACGCGCCGGCTGGACAGGGGATATGGGCGTGTTTATTGAAACCGGCTTGACCCTGATGGACTGCTACCCCGTGGCGGAAAAATGGCTAGCGGAGTGCCGCCTGAACCAGTACCCGGACGGTCGCATGGCAAACATTGCCCCGCCGAACGCCCGTCCCGGCTATATGACCCCGATGCTCTGCATGTCGGCAGGGTGGGGCGATGCGGCGATTTTGGTGCCGTATGCGATGTACAAGCGCACGGGTGACCGCAAAATTCTGGCGGACAACTATGAGATGATGCAGCGCTGGTACGCTTTTTTGCTGGGGCGCGCACAGCAGACGACCGATGAGCAGCAGGGCGGTGACTACGCCAAGTTCACCGTTTTAAACGGCATGGACTACGGCGAATGGTGCGAGCCGGGCATTACCCCCATGCAGGCAATGATGAACCCGCGCAAGAGCGTGGGAACGGCATATCTGGCCTACTCTGGGCGCTTGATGGCGGAAGTAGCTGATACACTGGGCAAGGCGGACGATGCTGCCAACTACCGCGATACTGCCGCCAACGCAGTGAAAGCCTACCGTGCAGCGTTTACCGAGAACGGCGTGATCCACTCTGACCGCCAGTGTGAGTATGTCCGCGCCATTGCCTTTGCCCTGCTGGGTGAGGAAGAAAGCAAAGCCGCCGCCGAAACGCTGAACCGGATGGTTGCCGAGAACGACTACCACCTGAACACAGGCTTTTTGTCCACGCCATTTTTGTGCGATGTGCTGGCAAAATACGGCTATGCGGACACTGCCTACAAGCTGCTTTTGCAGCCCGACGCCCCCGGCTGGCTGTACGAGGTCGGCAAGGGCACCACGACCGTTTGGGAAACCTGGACGGGCATTGACGAAAACGGCAAGCCGCACGATTCCCTGAACCATTACAGCTACGGTGCCATCTGCGGCTGGCTGTTCGGCGGTGTGTGCGGCATCCGGTACACGGACGGCGCACTGACGATTGCACCTACGCCCGACAAATCGCTGGACTGGGACTGAAAGTTTCCGTTGCTTGTCTATTTATATAAAGCCTCTTTTTTTTGCTTCTTCAATCAATATAGGTTGAATTAAAGGATATGTCCAATTTTCAACTAACTTATCTGAAATCAATATCTTCTCAATCTCACTATGTAATTCCTCAAATGAGTTAATGTCTGCAATAAATAACATTCCGAAAGTTTCATCATCAATATTTTCATTTACTCGTGTCTTTCCTTTAACAGAATACACACATATTGGTTCAATTCTAAAATCAACTGCTCCTGTTTCTTCTTGTAATTCTCTTTTAGCTGTTTCTAAAATACTTTCTCCAGGTTCTCTGTGACCTCCTGGTATTTCATAAGTCTCTCTTTCTTTGTGTTTACAGAATACCCACTTGTTATCTGTTTTGGATATTATCACTGCAAACTTCAAAAATTCATCTGCGACATTGTCATAAAATTTTACTTCTACCATTCTATCAATACCTCGTCAAATTCAAATTTTCTTCCCTAAGTATAACACACAAAAACTGAGTTTCAACGCAGGAAAAGCAAATCCCCTGTCCTTTCGGGGAGGGGATTGCGGTTTAACCATGTTGTTTGAGATATTCGGCGCTGAGTTGCAAACTCTTTATGGGGGAGTTATCCACCCAGTTGCGGTGGCTTTCCAAAATCACGGCATCTACGCCGATAGTAAGCGCCTGTGCCATCAGGCTGTCGAGATCCATATTGCCGGTACCCAGCTCCATGCTGTCGGTTTTCAGAATCGGCGTTACGGCGCTGCCCGAAATGCGGGTGCCGCGGTCGTTGATATGCCACAGCTTCATGCGGGTTCCCAGACGCTGCATCCACGCAAGCGCGTTCGCGCCGCCCTCGGTGAACCAATAGCTGTCAAACTCAAAGTTGACGAACTGCGGGTCGGTTTCCTCCAGCAAAATGTCGTAGGCACGCTTTTCGGCGTTGACATGACGCAGCTCACAGTTGTGGTTGTGGTAGAGCAGCTCCACGCCCTCGGCCTTCAGCGCCGTGCCCGCCTTGTTCAGCCGTGCGGCAAGGTCGTGCATCGTGGCTTCATCGCCGTAATCAAAGCGATACATTCCGGTAATAACGACATACTTAGTGCCAAAGCTTTTGGCTTCGTCCGCCACTGCTTTGGCATCGCGCTCCAGACTACCCAAATCGGTGTGCAGGCTGACGACCTGCAGCCCCGCTTCTTTGACCAAAGCGTGCCAGTCGAGATTGCCGCCCTTGCCCACGGGCATACCCGCCGCCTTGGTCAGCAGCCGCACCATAAAGCCGATGGGGTGGATCATAAACCCGCACAGCTCAATGCCGTCATAGCCTGCGGCTTTCATGGCGGCAAGCGTCTGCCGTGCCTCGTTTTCGTTGCTTAAAACGGTTCCCAGCATAAATTGCTGGACAGCTTTTATGGGCATGGTTCAGCCCTCCATCTTGATGATTTTTCCCGTTGTGACGCCGTTTTCGTTGAAGCTGTCCACGCAGACATAATAGGTCTGCCCGGACATCAGCGTGGAAAGCGTGACCTCATCGGCACCATAGACAAGCCAGCTCTGGTAGAGCTTATCCGGTGCAATGCCGTAGCGCACATTGCAGCCCTGGGCGTTTTCGATGGGCTGCCAGCTGATTTTGCCGTCCAGCGCATCCACGCGCACGGCTTTGGCGTCGGCTTGGGCAGGGCGGTCGCCCTCGACGTTGCCGAACACCCGCAGCCCGCTTACACGCAGCGTCTGGCCGTAGGGGAGGGAACCGCCCGTCACGCGAATATACCGCGCACGGATACCGCCGGCATACTCATAATAGCCGCTGGAGCATTCGCGGGCGACATCCTCGCGCAGCGTCCAGGTCTCGCCGTCAAGACTGGTTTCCACGGTATAGCAAGAAATCTGCAGGCGCGTCTCGATATGCCGCGTTTTGCGGTCATCGCCGTAGCTGTCGGCAGGGAAGTCCACGACGAGTTTTTCATCGGACATGTTGACCTGAATCGCGCGGACATCATAATCACGGCCTAAATCCACACACAGCCATTCGCCGGGCTGGTCGCTGCCCGCGCTCCACCAGCGGCGGCAGTCCTCGTCCACGGCATTCACCGGGTCGCTGCCCTCAGCGGTGGAGGATGCCGTCACGGCCTTGCGGTAGCTTAACAGCATCCACTTGGGCTGCTGGCTGGCGGCGTCGAATTTGCCTGCCGGAATTTCGTGCGGGTAGTCGGCAAAATTCTGGTTGCAGAACAGCACGCCGTCCTTGTCAAACCCGGCAGGAAACAGCCCCACGCGACGCTCAAAGTCGTGGTTGACCGAAATGCGCATCGTGGACGCGTGCCAGTAGTTGCCGTATTTGTCGGCAATCGTGCTGCCGTGGCCTGCGCCGGTCATAAACCCGCCCGGCTTGGAGGAAAACGGGTTGGACGCTTGCAGCGTGAACGGTCCCAGCGGGGACTTGGAGGTGTACACACCATCGGCGTAGGTGTTGTACTGGGTGCCGGGGCAGGCGTATTGCAGATAATACGTACCGTTGTGCTTTGTCATAAACGCGCCCTCAATGTAGGGCTTGCCGACGGCGTTGAACATAGCGGTCAGCGCCTCGGCGTTCAGCCCCGGCATCTGCGCCATCTGGGGCGGCAGCTCCAGCTTGCCGGTTGCCTCGTTATAGAAAGGCTTCATGGCTTTGTAAAGCACGCTTGCCTCTTTATCCACAATCCCGTTGTTACCGGGGCGCTCATAGCCCAGTTCTTCTTCGCGCCCGAAAATCAGTTCTTTCTTTTCTCCGATGGGCGTCATGGTATCGGGGTCAAGCTCCACGCCCCAGATGGGCGAGGTGTTGGAGCAGCCCCAGTAAAAATATACACGCCCGTCATCATCGCAGAACATATCGGGATCCCAAAAGGCGAACGGGGCGCTGACCTCGGTAAAAGGCTCGATCAGTGGGTCGGCGGTGCGCAGAATAGGACAGTTGCGCCCCTTGCGGCTGGCAGAAAAATACAGGTAGTCGCCGACTTGGCGCACATCGGGTGCGTAGTCGTAAATCAGCAGATCGGGGTCGGCGTGGAAGTCCCAGTGCAGCAGATCGTCCGAGTACCAGAACCCTGCCGACATAGAAACAAACAGGTAGTATTTGCCCTTGAAGTACACCAGCGTCGGGTCGGCGCCTTCGCGGAAGCCCGCGGCGCGCTCACCCTCCTTCATGTGCTGGTAGCGGTAGCCCAGATCCAAGGGGTTGCAGTAGGTTTTCATCGTATTACACATCCTTTTTGATGCCCTGCAAAACGCGGTTCAGCTGCTTGATGCTCTCGGCATCTGCGCCGGCCTGCTTGAGCATTCCCTCCACGGTCATGCGCTGCATGGCGCGCTCCATCATGGCAACCAGCGCCGGGTTATCCTTGACGGCGGCAGCTACATCACCGCGGGCGGCAGCCGCCTTGTCGGTGATAACCTTCAAGACAGGCCCCACCTTGGCGTCCGCCATGGCAGCGGCCATATTGTCCTTGACGCTCCAGCAGGTTTCGTCCAGCTCGCCGTCAAACCAGTTGTTCACGACCTGACGGTTGGACATCGCGTAGGCGGGGTTCGGCTCTGTAGCCTTGTTGACCAGAATCACGCTGGAATACGCCCCCGCGCGGGCCTCAATGCTGTGCTTGCCGGTGATGGGCACATTGAAAACAAACACTTTGTCGCCTTTTTTTGTTTCGACAAGGTGCCCGTCCTTGTACAGAGAAACCTCCGGCAGGTTGGAGTATACTCTGACCTCGGTCACATCCTCCGTGCGGTCCACATAGCGGCTGCCGCAGGTATGTACAAAGGGCTGCTTGCTCCAGTAGGCCTTGTACAGGTAGAAGGCGTCCTTCTTGATTTTGCGGTCAAAGGTGACAAGTCCTTTCTGGTTCTCGCCGTTTTTGCCGCCCTCATCGCGGCCATCGGCAGCAAAGTCGAACATATTCCAGACATGGGTCGCCCACAGCCACGGGCGGTCGGCAATCATTTTTGCCATGTGCTCGTGGTAGACGCACTGGTAGGTTTCGGTATAGTCGCCCTTTTCGGGGTGGGCGCTCTGGTAGGCGGGGTTTGCGTCCGCGCCGTACTCCGAAAAACCGATGCAGCGGTCGGGATATTTGGCGTGGTAGGTATCAAAAAGTCGTCGTTCTGGTCCAACTCACCCAAATACCAGCCAAAATACAGGTTGTAGCTGTTCACATCGGGAATTTCAGAATCGGGCTGGTAATCTCCAGCATAAAGACGTTCGCCATCGTGGTCGGGCGGGTCGGGTCGAGCTTGTGCGCCAAATCATTCAGGGCGCGGTGGTTTTCCAGCAGCTCCTCATTGACAGGGATGAGGCAGTAATTTCGTTGGACAGCCCCCAAACGGCAATACAGGGATGGTTGTAGTTCTGAACAATCAGTTCTTCCATCTGGGTCAGCGTGTTGGCGCGCCCGTTGTGCATGTGCATCGTGATGTAGGGGATTTCCGCCCAGATGACAAGACCCTTTTCGTCGCACAGGTCATAGAATGCCTGCGCGTGCTGGTAGTGGGCAAGGCGGATGGTGTTGGCGCCCATCTCCAGAATCAGCGCCATATCTTCTTCCATCATCTCGCGGGTGATGGCAACGCCCGCGCCCTTGCGGTCCTGATGGCGGGAGACACCGCGCAGGGGATAGGGGTGGCCGTTCAAAATGAAGCCCTTCTGCGGGTCAATCTCAAACTTGCGGCAGCCGAAGCGGGTGGTCTCGGTCTCGCCATTGTCCAGCCGCGCAGTTACGGTGTAGAGATACGGGTCATCAAGACCGTCCCACAGGCGGGCGTGCTCCAGCGTGAACACGGCTCTGGCGGTGCCGTCCTTGACGGCGGCGCTCGTCTGCTGGCCGTCAAGCGTGAAGTTGACGCTCTGCGCGCCGACAACGAACGCCTCAACAGTCACCTCACAGCGGCGCTCGTCAAGGTCAGTCACATCAGGCGTGACCTTGACGGGCACAGCGCCGTTTTCGGCAAGGGCAAAGCGTGCAGCGGGCACAACATGCAGCGTTACATCGCGGTAAATGCCGCCGTAGAAGGTGAAGTCGGCCTTCTGGGGGTAGACGGTGTCGTTGTCGCTGTTGTCAACAGAAACAATCAACTCATTTGCACCATCGTGCAGGGCATCGGTGATGTCCACACGGAAAGTGGAGTAGCCGCCCTTGTGCTCGGCCACTTTCTCCCCGTTCAGGCTGACAACTGCAGTCATAGCAACGCCGTCAAACTGCAAAACCGCGCGGTCGCCATCGGACAGCTCCGGTTTCTCCAGGTTACGGGTGTAGCTGCAGGTGCCGCGGTAGTAGTCGTTGCCGCCGTCCTGACCGTCTACAGCGTTCCAAGTGTGGGGAAGGGTGACCGGCTCGTCATGACCTTCCTTGGTAAAAAGTCCAACCGGTGTTCAACAGAATTGCTTTGCTCATAGAATGACTCCTTATGGGTGGTTTTAACTTCAAAGAACCGAAAAGGCTGCAAACCCTTTCGGCTTTGGTTAATGGGCTTACTGAAGCTGTTTTTTATAGAACTCAGACTGCGCAGCAGCCTTTTTCTCGGCAATGCGCTTTTGGACGTTGACCATTTCCTCCTTGGTCAGTGGGCATTCGCGCATGGCAACCAGCGTAATGACCCAGCCGATGAGGGGCAGACCGAACTTTAGGCTCAGCGTCATCCAGAAAATCGCGCTTGTGCAAGGGTCGGTGGGCTGGGGCATCGTGGTGGTGTAGCCCAGCAGTGCAACAGCGCCGGTAGCAATTACAGCGGCAAAGGAGGTGATGAGCTTATCGACCAGGCTGTAGGTGCCGGAGACAACAGCAGGAACATAACGCCCGCTGCGGTCCAGCTCAAAGTCAATGGCATCCGCCATATACGAGGTGTTGGAGGTGGTGATGCACATATTGGAACCGTTCTGCAAAAGGGTCAGCACTACATAGAGAATCATGGAGGGGCTGCCCATAACGCCGATTTGCGTGGGGTCGCCAAAGATAAAGAACAGAACCAGCGCGGCAGTAATCGTCATGCTGACATAGGTCCAAGTGACGATGCCGTTTTTTCTGCCGTGCTTGCCGACATACTTGGCACCGAACGCCGCAAAGAAGATGGAGGGAACCATGCTGATGACGGTCAGAATGGTGGCCAGACCCATATTGCCGATCAAAATACCGTTGAACAGCGTGTTGATGATGGCTTGGCTGGCCACCTGCTGTGCCAGCTTGTCAGAAGCGTTGGAGGCAATGTAACACTGCAAGGGCTTGTTGTGCTTGAGAACCTCGACAATGTCGGACATTTTCAGCGGTTCGGACTTTTTGGTGCCGACAAAGGTTTCCGGCTTATCGTAGGCAGAAACGCCCAGACAGACCAAAGCGGTGCCGATACCCGCGGCAAGCAGCGTCATATTGCAGGCAGCGGACAGGAAGGCCTGGTTGTAGGTGCCGCCGCATTTGGGCAGCAGCACAACATTGAAAATCATCGACATTGCCATCGGCACCAGATAGTTGAAGGCGGTTGTCCAGACGCCGATGGTCGGGCGCTGGCGCGGATCATTCGTCATGATGGCGGGAATGGTCTGCGCAGTCATGTTGGTGATGGTGTAGCCGATGATGTAGACAATGTACAGCAGGGCAAACACCGGCAGGCCCAGACCCTTGGACGAGAAGCCGGTGAACATTCCGTAGAGGGCGAGTGCCTCAATCAGATAGCCGGCAACCAGCAAAATGCGCAGCTTGCCGAACTTGGTGTTGACACGGTCATACACAAAGGCAAGCAGGGGATCGGTGATGCCGTCCAGAATACGGGAGCAGGTCAGAATAATGCCAACGGCAGCGGTCGTGATGCCGTAGCCGATGCTGGCGGAATAACTCGCCATGCCGATGAGGGAATAGACGCTCATACCGACAAGGCCGTTGCAGGCATAGCAGATGATTTGCCAAAGCTTAGCGCGGCGATATTGTACGCCGTCAACTTCTGAAGCAGTGGGTTTCTTTTTGAACATTTTGTTTTCCTCCTAAAAATTCCGCAGTGATTTTTCTCACTGACACCACTATACCAGAAGCAAAACGGCAGCAGGGGATAAAAATCAGCAGATGAGGAACAAAAATTCACGCATTATTTCAAATAACACGGAATATTGTCCTGCTTTGCTAAATAATGCCCTCGTGGCTTGCGCTTGTTATGGTATGATACAGGTACAGAAGTTTCTTGATTTGCTTTAGACAGCACAGGTAAGGAGAAAATTATGCAGAAATTTGAAAAAGGTTTCTTTGTCGGCGCGGCCACTGCCGCCCATCAGGTCGAGGGTAACAATATCCATTCCGACTACTGGGCGCAAGCAGCTGCCCCACACCAGCTTTACCGAGCCGAGCGGCATTGCCTGCGACCATTATAATAAGTATGAGGAAGATATTAAACTGCTGGCCGATGCGGGCCTGAACGCCTACCGCTTCTCCATCGAGTGGGCGCGCATCGAGCCGGAGGAGGGCAAGTTTGACCCTGCCGAGATCGAGCATTACCGCAAGGTCATTGCCTGCTGCAAGGCGCACGGTGTGGAACCCGTTGTGACGCTGCTGCATTTCACCAGCCCCAAATGGCTGATTGCCAAGGGCGGCTGGGAGGCTGAAAGCACGGTCGAATATTTCAAGCGCTATGTCAGCTATGTGATGGAGCAGTTGGGCAGGGAGCTTCACATCGTCTGCACCATCAATGAGGCGAATATGGGTCTGCAGCTGGCGGCTATCTCCAAGCGGTTCCGCCTGATGGCAGAGCAGGCCGCCAAGGCTGCTGCCAATGCAGGCAAATCCGCCGAAGGCAGCGTGCAGGTGGGCATGAACTTCCAGAAGATGATGGAGAATATGAAGTACGCTGCCGCTGAAAACGCCGCCGTGTTCGGTACGCCGCAGCCGAAAATTTTCGTCAGCGAGCGCACGCCGGAGGGCGATCTGCTGGTTCTACGCGCTCACGCCGCCGCGCGGGAGGCCATCAAGACAATCTGTCCTGAGGTTAAGGTCGGTCTGACCCTCTCGCTGCATGACCTGCAGGCCCAGCCGGGCGGTGAAGCCTTTGCCGCCGCTGCGTGGGAGGAAGAGTTCACCCACTATCTTCCTTATATTAAGGAGGATGACTTCCTCGGCGTGCAGAACTACACTCGCACGCTGTACGGTGCGCATGGGCAGTTGCCCGCACCGCAGGGGGCCGAGCTGACCCAGATGGACTACGAGTTTTATCCGCAGGCACTGGAAAATGTAATCCGCAAGGTGGCGCAGGATTTCCACGGTGATCTGATCGTGACCGAAAACGGCATTGCCACCGCCGATGATACCCGCCGCGTGGCGTTTATCGAGGCCGCATTGGCTGGTGTGCAAAACTGCATCGCTGATGGTATTCCGGTCAAGGGATACTTCCACTGGAGCCTGATGGATAACTTTGAGTGGCAGAAGGGCTATGCTATGAACTTTGGCCTGATTGCCGTAAACCGCGAAACGATGGGGCGCACCCCGAAGCCCAGCCTTGCGGTGCTGGGCGGATACGCCAACGCATAAAAATAGTAGTGGCTGTCTGTACGGCAGCCACTTTTTTTGGTATACTGGTATAAAAAGCGGGTGATTCGATGGATGTTTTTCAAAATATGGAGCTGTTTTCTGAGCTGATCCAGTGCGGCGGCAACATTTATACATGGTGCTATAATGCCGATGGCAGCCTGCTACAGAGCAACTGCCCGGAGGCGGGGTTCCTGTCCGGCGCATTTGACTTATTCGGCTGTAAGAAAAAATGCTGGACTACGGCAGCCGGCACACAACGCCGGTCACGCTCGGCACGGCCATTGGCATGACATGGGCGGCTGCCTTTGAAAAGGACGGCAGTGTGCTGAAACGCGCCTGGGTCATCGGGCCGGTGTTTTATCAGGATGTTTCGCTGCGCGGGATTGAGCAGGGGCTGCAATACTATAACCGTCTGGAAACGAGCGTGGCATGGACCATGCAGCTGTACGAGGCGTTGAAAACCGTCCCTGTGCTGCAATGCACGGTCTTGCACCGCTACGCGCTGATGATGCACTATTGTCTGACCGGCAACCACCTTACGATCAGCGACATCAACAGCGAGTTTTTGGCGCAGGTGCGCAATACAGTGCAGCAGCCCGCTCACGACCGCCACAAGGTCTGGATGGCAGAGCAGGGACTTCTGCAGATGGTGCGCACCGGTGATTTGAACTACAGGCAGGCCCTTTCTGCCAGTATGGGAATCAGCGCGGGTGTGCCGGTGCGCAGCGATGACGCTTTGCGCCAGAGCAAGACCAGCATCATCGTGTTTACCTCACTGGTATGCCGTGCCGCCATCGAGGGCGGGCTTTCGCCGGAGGAAGCCTACGCGCTGGGGGACAGCTACATCCAATCCGCTGAAAATGCAAAAACATTGGAAGATCTTGAACCGCTCGGCCTTATGATGTATGACGACTTTGTCCGGCGCGTGCATAAATGCCGCACCAACCCGCATCTCAGCCAGCAGGTGCAAAAGTGCGTGGACTATATTGAGATGAATCTCGATAAAAAAATACGCGCTGCAGATATTGCAGCGCTGGTGGGCTATACGGAATATTATATGACCCACAAATTCAAGGAAGAAACGGGCTTGAGCGTGACAGATTACATAAAATTTGCCAAGATTGAGCGCGCCAAGGTTTTGCTGAAAAGCACCAACCAGACCGTGCAGGACATTGCCGCTGCACTTTCTTTTAGCACGCGCAACTATTTCAGCCGGATTTTTCAGGAGGTCACTGGCCAAACCCCAATGGAGTACCGTGAAAAGTAAAGGCAATACCGCATAATTCTAAGTGCCGATACGGCGAGCGAGGTGCCGCAGCCGCCGAAGCGGTGCTTAAGCCGTAAGGCGGGAATTGTGCGGTGTTGCCTAAATACTTATTAAAAAACCTCTGCCAGGCAAACATCCAGTCTGGCAGAGGTTTTTGTGTTTTATTCTTGTGTCAGCGCCCGGACCGTTCTGACCACGCGGGAGGCATTGATTTTTACCTGCTCCAGCGTCACTGCGCCGCTGTTGATGCCCTGCAGCAGGTTGTCATAATCACCCTTGTTGCCGGGCATTGGGAAAATGCGGCTTTGTGCCAAACGGGAAAACAGGGGAGGAAGGCCCCCGTTTTGTGGTGGAACAACCCCAAACAACCTGAGCGTTAATTCAGAAAAGGTATTGGCGGGGTGGGCTGCAATAAGGCAAATAAACCTGCCCGCAGGAAAAAAGAGCAATCTGTCTGCACTGTTCTGTAGCTTTACAAAAGGAAGGAAAAAAGAGTATAATCTGAACAATCGGCATAGGAAATATACGGTAAGGCAAGACAGAAATGCACAATATCAGTTGATGCAGGGCGATTGCCATATTTGGCGGGTAAGCTGCATCGGATCACGAAACGGGGATTTACCATGATACGCATCGCAATCGTAGAGGATGATACAGGGTATCGCAGTCAACTCGGAAAGTACATTGACCAGTATCAAAGCGATTTTTCGGAAACGGTCAGTGTATCTGAATTTTCAGACGGATTGGAAATTGTCGAAAAATATAAATCCGAGTATGACATAATCCTGATGGATATCCAAATGAAGCATATGGACGGTATGCAGGCGGCCATGCGCATACGGGATATGGATAAAAATGTCATCATTATATTTATTACAAATTCTGCGCAATTTGCTGTGCAGGGATATAAGGTCGAGGCATTAGACTATGTATTGAAGCCCATTCAATACTTTGCCTTCTCCCAGGTGCTGCATAATGCGGTTAAAAAAGTACATGGAAAATCCAAGTTCTATATTCATCTGATGCAGGAGAGCAAGATGATCCGGCTGGATGCAGACCAGATACTTTATATTGAAAGCCGCGGGCATACAATTATCTACCATACCGAGATCGGTGAGTATGCAGAGAGAGGATCACTAAAAAGCGCCGAGGAAAAGCTCGCGCAGAGGCATTACTATAAGTGCAACAACTGCTATTTGGTAAATCTGGCGCATGTGGAGCGTGTGAATCAGCTGGTCGTAACCGTAAAAGGGCAGGCTCTGCAAATTAGCCGTGCACGGAAGAAAAGCTTTATGGAAGCCCTTGCTGCATATATGGGAGGCGAATAACAGGCGTGATACAGGATATTCCGAAATTATATACTGCGCTGGCGGAGTGGTTGGCATGTGTGCTGTTTGTAAGGCTGCTGCCCCAGCGTTATAATGCAGCAAAAACGGCCGGGATCCTGGCAGCAGCGCTGCCCTTATTCGGCTTGGTGCAGTGGTTGATCGGCATTGTTCCGCTAAGCCTTTGGATTCCCGGCATGATCGTGGCTTTGGTTTTGATGTACGCTACGATCTGGTTGTGCTGCCGCTTGAACTTTTGTGATACGGGTTTTGGTGGGCGCTGGCGTTCACGCTGGCAGAGTTTGTTGCGTCGCTGGAGTGGCAGCTCTATTCATTCGGCGCATCAAAGATGCCGGGCAGTTGGTGGATACAGGGACTGTTCTTGCTGGCTTTTTATGGCGGCGGATTTGGCGTTTTTCTGCGACTTGAGCAGAAAAGGCTGAGAGATAAAGCGCCACTGCATATGACAAGGCGTGAAAGCATATCGGCGGCCGTTATAGCGATCTGCACATTTTTAATCAGCAATATCAGCTATGTGACGACCAATACGCCGTTCAGCGGGCGTATGACCACGGAAATATTCTGGATACGAACACTGGTGGATTTCGCGGGCGTGGCTGTGCTGCTTTCCATGCAGGATAGGTGGCAGGACATGCAGACCCAACACGAATTAACGGCAATCCAGACACTTTTAAAGCGGCAGTATGAGCAATACCGTATCAGTCGTGATAACAGTGAAGCAATCAACCGCAAATACCACGACTTAAAGCATCAGATACAGGTCATTCGGATGGAGTCAGATGCGGCCAGAAGAGAGGAATACCTTTCGCAACTGGAAAAAGGAATGCAGAGCCTGGGTGTGAATCAGCATACCGGAAATGATGTGCTGGATACGATCCTGTCAGATAAGCAGCTGTATTGCAGTCAGCATCAGATCACGCTGACGATCGTTGCGGACGGTGCAAGGTTGGATTTTGTTGAAACGATGGACATCTGCAGCATATTCGGCAATGCGCTTGACAATGCAATAGAGGGTGTGGAAAAGCTGGCTGACCCGCAGCAGCGCCTTATCCGGGTGGCTGTCTATACGCAGAATGTGTTTTTGATCATCCGGGTGGAAAACTACTGTACAGCGCAACTTTCTGTTGTGGACGGAGAGTATCGCACAACGAAGCATGATAAGGATATGCATGGCTACGGGATAAAAAGCATCCGATATACAGCAGAGAAGTATGGCGGATCGGTTTCGGCAGATTGTTCAGATAACTGGTTCCATCTGAGCGTTCTCCTTCCATTGCCGGAAAAAGCCTGATCCTATACAGAACGGCTGTGCGGTTACATGGTATAAAAATTTCTGCCGCGCGGCAGAGACGAAGCATGATATGTGCTTGTCTTAGGGCAATACCGCATAATTCTAAGTGCCGATACGGCGAGCGAGGTGCGGCAGATGCTAAGCCAAAAGCGCAGATAATACTGGATGCTGCAAAGGTGAGCGCCGCCAGTGGCGGAAACAGCGAACCGAAGCAGGGGCAGCGGTCGCAGAGTGCGAGGGGCTTTTGCCCCCGAAGCACGATGCGGGTACCGCAACCCGACATTATCGAGCATTTTGGCAACGCAGATGCCGTGCCGCAGCCGCCGGAGCGGTGCTTAAGCCGTAAGGCGGGAATTATGCGGTGTTGCCTTGGAAATATAGCCGGCCAGCGCGCAGACAAAAACAGTTTTAAGCATGTGGGAGCGGTGCAGAGTTGATCTGCACCGCTTTTTTGTGGAATGCACAAAAGGAAACATATATGCCCGAAAAAAGTGTTCAAGAATGCAAGTTGTGCCACTGTGGAGACGGGTTATGCCAAAATCCCCCGAAAAAAAGAAGGAGTTGTGCTACACTTAAAACGTAACAGCAGAAAGGAAGGAGGTGAAAACTGTGAACAGACAAGCAGTGAACCCATATTTGCCATCGTGGGAATATATTCCGGATGGGGAACCGCATGTGTTCAATGGTAGAGTGTATGTCTATGGCTCACATGACCGCTTCAACGCACCGATCTTCTGTGTGAATGACTATGTTTGCTGGTCGGCGCCGGTGGAAGATCTTTCCGAATGGCGGTACGAGGGAGTGATCTACCGCAAAAAACAGGACCCCAAAAATCCATTGGGATACCATCTGCTTTTTGCACCGGATGTCTGCCAAGGCCCGGACGGCCGGTACTACCTCTACTATGCGTTTGACTTTTTAGGCATTATGAGCGTGGCGGTCTGCGATACACCTGCGGGAGAATATAAATTTTTGGGTCATATTCACTATGCGGACGGCACACTCTGGGGACGAAGAAGGGAGATCAGCTTCCGTTTGATCCCGGCGTTTTGGCAGATGATGACGGGCGCGTGTGGCTGTATTCCGGCTTTTATAATGCAGTGCCTGCTATTCTGACAGGTGGACACAAGCTTAGATGTGACGGCGGTACAGTTCTGGAACTTGAAAAGATATGGTGACGATAAAAACGGAGCCGCGCGTGATTTTTCCTAAAAAAGGGCCGGGAGCCTTTCAAGGACATGAGTTTTTTGAAGCAAGCTCGATACGCAAGGAAGGAAAAACCTATATCTTCGTATACTCCTCTCGTCATAACCATGAGCTATGCTACGCTACCAGCCAAAGCCCTGACAGAGGTTTTTTTACGGCGGCACCCTGGTTAGTCAGGGTGATATCTTCCTGGACAGCAACCTGTCCGAAAAGCACGCAGCTAACTATTTGGGCAATACACATGGCGGGCTGCTCAAGCTAGAGGACAAATGGTATGTTTTCTATCATAGGCAAACCAACCGTCATTCGTATTCCCGGCAGGCTTGTGCCGAGAAGCTTCGGCGTAACGAAAACGGAGCGTTTCTGCAGGCAGAGGTCACAAGCTGCGGCCTAAACGATGGACCCTTAAAGGGAAAAGGCCGTTATGAGGCGCGTATTGCCTGCAACCTCTGGGGGGAAGAATGGTACCGGACGCTATGACGGACCTTTTCCGAAATGGCGGCTGCGCAATCACCCCTATTTCACGCAGGACGGGCCGGACAGAGAGGACAGCGGCAATCAGTACATTGCCAATATGCGCGATGGTGCAGTGGCAGGATTCAAGTACTTTGCCTTTAAAGATGCTGCTGAGATAAAGGTACATTGTACCGGCTCTGCAAACGGACGACTTCAGGTGTCAACCGCACCGGATTTTTTCCACGCTGTGTGCCGATATTTTCATAAAAAACGGCAGTCAGGTGGGGGAAAAGGTGTCCCTTACGATCCCTGATGGAACCTATCCGCTGTATTTCCGTTTTACGGGTAGTGGGAAAATGAATTTCCACTGGTTTGAATTGCAATAAATACGCTTTAAACCGCATACCCATTTACTTTTGAAGGAGAAAAGAAATGAAAAATAAGAAGAGGCTTGTGCCGTGGCTGATTGCTGCAGTTATCATTGCGGCATTGGCAGTAATAGGGAAAAAGCTGTACGATTTGATGTTTGGCGGCTCGCTGGCAGTTACGACCGAGGATTTGAAGAACGGCATTATTGCTTGTAGCCCGGCTATTATCTTTATTGTTGTTGTACTGATCGCGGCGCTCATCGTAGTGGTCGCAGCCGGAAAGCTGAAGCAGCCGAAGCGCGCGCTGGTGCGTGCACAGGCTCCGATTGCAATTTTGCTGGCTATCACGCTTTCCGTCAACTGGGTTATTCTCGGCCTAGAATACTCGGTGGTGAACAGTGTTTTTGCTGAGAATGTCAAGGTCTCGGACGAAACAATGGCATCCGGCCGTGCGATTGCAGACCAGATTGCATCCGAGGGCATCGTTCTGCTGAAGAATGATGACAAGGCGCTGCCGTTGAGCGCCGGTACAAAGCTCAACTTGTTTGGCTGGTCGAGCGTTCGCCCGTTGTATGGCGGCACCGGCTCCGGTGACAGTGATACAAGCAATGCGGTTTCCCTGATTGACGGCCTTAAGCATGCGGGCTTTGAAGTCAATGAGGAGCTTGTGAAATTCTATGAGAATTTCCGTACAGAGCGTCCTGTCGGTACGATCCGTCTGCGTGAGATCGGCAGCAAGCGCGGCGGTTTCACCGTTCCGGAGCCTACCATTGCAGAGTACGAGAACGCTAACATTTTTGAGGATGCGGTCGCTTACTCGGATACAGCGGTGGTTGTTGTCAGCCGTACCGGCGGCGAGGGCTTTGATATCCCGCAGAGCATCACCGGCCCGGATGAATACAATGCACAGTACGGCGGGCTCGCACAGTTCTATGATTTTACAACGCAGGCAGAAGACCTCGATGCCGGCAAGAGTTACCTGGAATTAAGTAACCGCGAGATTGCAATGGTAGATCGCGTTTGTAAAGAGTTCAAGAATGTTATCGTTGTGGTCAACTCCTCCAATGCTATGGAGCTTGGCTGGCTGGATCAGTATGACAGCATTAAGGCAGCCGTTCTGTGCGGCGCGCCCGGCGAGCTTGGCTTTGATTCCCTCGGAAAGATCCTGAGCGGTGAAGTGAATCCGTCCGGACATCTGGCGGATACCTATGTCTACGATCTGCTCGCAACACCCACGGTCAACAACTTCGGCGGCTTTGCGTATGATAACTATGCAGAGGTTACGGGGAGCCAGGACAACCGTGCCATGTTTGTCAACTACTGCGAGGGCATCTATGTTGGCTACAAATTCTATGAAACGGCTGCTGCAGAGGGCCTTATTGATTATGATAAGGTGGTTCAGTATCCTTTCGGCTATGGCTTGAGCTACACTACCTTTGATTCGTCAATTGCAGCTGTCGAGGATGATGGCGAGAAAATCACGCTGGATGTAGCAGTTAAAAATACCGGCGATACAGCAGGAAAATATGTTGCAGAAATTTTCTATGAGCCGCCGTATTATAACGGTGGCATCGAAAAGGCAGCAGCAAATCTTGTGCAGTACGCCAAGACGGAAATCCTGCAGCCCGGCGAAGCACAGACCCTGAAGATCACCTTCCGTTATGAGGATATGGCCTCCTATGATTCGAACGGCATCAAGAGTGCGAATGGTGCGTATGTACTCGAGGCAGGCGACTATAAGATCAATCTCTGCTCGGATTCTCATACGATCCTGGATACCTATGTTGCTAAGGTGGACAAGGACGTCATCTATGACGATGCACATGATGGCGCTCGCTCCACAGATCAGGTGGCTGCTACAAACCAGCTCACCTTTGCGCAGGGAGATGTGACCTATCTCAGCCGTGCCGATGGCTTTGCCAACTATGCAGAGGCTACCGCTGCGCCTGCAAACCATAGCCTGAGTGTACAGGCACTGGCAGACTATGCAAGTGCAGCAACCTTTGACGCGGCAAAATACGATGACCCCAATGCTGTGATGCCGACCACCGGGGCGAATAACGGGTTGAAACTTGCTGATCTGACCGGCGTTGCTTACGATGACCCCAAGTGGGAGCAGCTTCTCGATGAACTCACGGTCAATGACTTGTTCAGCCTTACGGCAGACGGTGGTTACCATACCGTTGGTGTTGAATCCATCGGCCTGTCCGCAACGGAGGACTGTGACGGCCCGACAGGTGTGCACAGCAACTACAATTCTGCCGCAGGTCCGAGCTATCCTGGTACTGTGATGCTGGCATGCACCTGGAACCAGCCGCTGGCCAAGGCGCGCGGTGAACAGATTGCAAAGGAATGTGCTGAAATCAACTGTGCAGGCTGGTATGCACCTGCAATGAATATCCACCGCAGCGCATTCGGCGGGCGTAACTTTGAATACTATTCCGAGTGCGGCGTTCTCTCCGGGCTGACCGCAGCTGCAGAGGTGTCCGGCGCAACCGAAAATGGTCTGATTTGCTATGTGAAGCATTTTGCCTTCAACGATCAGGACAACTATCGTCAGAATAACATCTGCACATGGCTGAATGAACAGTCTGCCCGCGAAATTTACCTCAAGGCGTTTGAACAGCCGATCAAGGCAGGCGGCATGGGCGTTATGACCTCTATGAATGCGGTCGGTCCTGTCTGGGCCGGTGGCTGTAAGGCTCTTTTGACGAACATTCTGCGTGATGAATGGGGCTTCCATGGCGCTGTCATTACAGACGCAGTCGTCAGCGCATGGTATATGGACGGTAATCTGGCAATTCGTACCGGCGGCACGAAGATGCTGGCGTTTAACATTACGAATGAGTTCTACCGTGATTTGAACTCTGTCGGTACGGTAACGGCTATGCGCAATGCGGCGCACGGCACGCTGTATGCATTGGCAAACTCCTTCGCTGTGACGCGTGCGGTATCTGTGCCGAAGTGGGTAAAGACGACCTACGCAGTGGATGCAGTTGTTGCAATCATCCTAGTCGCTTGGGAAATCTGCGCGATCTGCAAATACCGCAAGGCAAAAAAAGAGGACGAGGATACTGAGCAATAAGATGTCTTATGAAAGATAAAAGGAATACAGCAAAAACAGCCAATCAGGATATAATGCAGTGGATCCGTGAGGGAGGTTTGTTTGTAATTGTATGCAACCTCATTACGGTGTTTAAGTACATATTGCTGCAGTTCCTGCCTGATGCTTTTGCAAATATGCCCAAGGTGGATTTTGGCTGGCCGGGAATCGAAGTGACTATGCTGGGAGCAACCTTCAAATGGAACATTTTGGGCTATGACGCAGAACATGGTGGCTTGCCTTATTTTTTGCGCTTATATGATAGCCATGCTACAGGGTGAGGTAATCAATTTCCCAATACAAAGAAATGTCGTTTTCCGCAGCAAGGGGAATCTTACCTGGCAGATCGTTTGGTATGCGGTTGCATTTTGCGTAATAACCTGTATTGTAAATTCTATAAACTGCATTTGGGTCGCAACAGCTGCGCGATATGTGCCGGATTTTATTTACAATATTGGTACAACGGTATTGAACGGCGGTGTTTCCATGGTAATCTTCTTTTTTCGTCAACAAGGTCATTTTCCCAACCAGCGATTAAGACGACGTCTCTTATCTTCTGCAGGAATCGCCTGAGCGCAGTGATGATGCGTTTGCCCGCTCAGAAAGCGTAAAACACGCCCGGACAGTTTGCACTTGTGCAGCTGTCCGGGCGTGTTGCTGTTTTTTGCAAGACCGCCAAAAGCAAGCGGCTGAAACTGTGCAATATTGCTTGTGTGAGGAAGGCACTCGGCGTGCTGCTGTGCCGGTCACAGGCGGATCATCCAGCTGCATCTTCTGAACATGACAAGC
>VOFG01002146.1_pt1 | contig 42270 bp, 62 predicted proteins | sample 5384171 | NCBI WGS metagenome assembly VOFG01 (sample SAMN12384726, study PRJNA508395) | human gut metagenome | isolation source: healthy gut F | host: Homo sapiens
AGCTTTCCACCGCCTCCACGTCTTTTTGGGTGACCTTATCAAAGTTTGTCCCCTTTGGGAACTTCCGCCGGATCATCTGGTTTTGTTTTTCGTTGCTTCCTCGCTCACTACTGCAGTATGGGTGACAGTAATATGTCCGGGTGCGCTTGCTCTCACAGCGTTTATATACGGACCGTTCGATCCCGATATAGTCCGCAAACTCGCTTCCGTTGTCCATGGTAATAGATTGGAATACCTGCGGGAAGCGGGCACCCCATTTCCGTTCCATGGTGTCCAGCGCACGGACGACGCTGGCCGCGGATTTATCGCGGATCAGGCGGATCACCTCCATGCGGGTGACGCGCTCGGTCAGCACCAGGAGGCACTTATGCCCGCCCCTTGCAGGGAAACCACCAGATCCATTTCCCAGTGGCCGAACTCCCGGCGCCCGTCGATCTCCGGCGGGCGCTTTTCTATGCTCTCACCCTTTGGCTGCTGTTTCGCCCGCTGGACGTGCTTGGTTTTCTTCTTCCGCCGGGAACCCTTGAACGGCAGCGCCTTATTGGTCAGGCGGAGAAAAACGCCCTTGTCGATATAGGCATAAAGTGTTTGGCGGCAGATCCGCGTTTCAAAGTTGCCGTACTTTTCCGGGTGGTTCTCAATCTCATGCAGGGCTGCCTCCGGGCTGTAATTGTCGTCAGCAATCAGCGCCTCCAGGGTTTCGGCATACCGGCGATCACTTCCAATTTTCAGGGGGCCGCCCTTGGCCGCCATGTTGGCCCGGTAGCGGGCTTGTGACCGTTCCGGTATGTACTCGGTCACTTCGATATAATCCGCGTTCATGTAGGTGTATGTCCCGCGTTTGATCTCTCGGCAGACGGTGGCGGCGCTGACGTGCAGGGCCGCGCCGATCTCGCGCATGGTGGCGCCCTCTTTTCTCATTCTGGCGATCTTGTTCCGGTCAAACTCCGTCAGGTGCTTATATCCTTTCATGCCCGTGCCCTCACTTTCAAAAAAATATGGACGGCGCGGTGCATACAGCACTCCACGCCGTCCTATTCTTTGCCCAGCAGCCAGTCCACGGAAACCTCCAGAACGTCCGCGATCACCACCACCTCAAAGTCAGCCACAAACCTGCCGCCGTTTTCGATCCTGCTTATCACGTCCCGCTCCACAATGACACCAGCCAGTTGCAGACGCCGGCAGAGATCAGACTGTGACAGCCGCGCCCGCAGGCGGGCCTCCCGGATCCGGTCACCGCATATATTTCTTTTCCCGTGGAAATCATACGCTTTCATGGGCAGCCCTCCAGGCGCGTGGTAATGTTCAGCAGTTTTCTTGATATTAACACATAGGTTTCCACGAACCCGTGTTAATAATCAGCACCGAAAAATATTGAACACTCTGGAGGGCAAACGCCGAAACGCCCCCGGCGCTGTGTGCGTCGGGGGTGTCTTTACTTCGTGATTTTCATTAAATCGTTTGGGGTGCAATCCAGCAGCAGGCAAAGCCGTTCTATTGTTTCCGTCGTTACATATTTCCCGTCCCTCATTTTTGCAGGGTACTTTGTGACAGTATATTTTCCTTTCGGATCCGGTATGTCGTGACGCCCTTTTCCTGCATTTTGTCAAATGCCCCCTGGTAGCTGATTGCCATAATATCCACCCCTTTCTGTGCTTCATTGTATCATTTTATATGCACCCTGTAAAGTGCATATTTTAGACAAATTACAGCACCTTTTTTCGTGCATATCGCCACTTGATTATGCACCCTAAAAAAGACTATAATATAGACAGTTCAAGAGGAAAGGGGTGGTTAAAATGAGCAAGAAAAAACGCCGACGGCATAAGCCGACGGCGCAGCCCAACAGGTTGCAGGTCTTGGCGGACACAATCCTGGCGGGCACAATCTCCGGTCTGATTACAGCGGCAATCCTCAAATTGCTGAACTGGTAACAGACAGAGGGGCGGGGGGTAACCCCCGCACCCTCAATATAAACGAAACCCACTAAAATGTCAATAGGAGGGCAGCGCATGAAATACCTGCTTTTTGTGGCCATATTCGTGGCGGTTTATATTCCGGTTCGCTACGGGATCCGGCTTCTTCGTAAACTTTTCAATGGGAGGAAATGAGAATGGGTAAAATGGAAAAAGCGGCCCCGGCTGTTACGCTGGAGGCGGTCACGGTCCCGCTGGCTGACGGGCGGCGCGGTGTGGTGTTAGTCCTCACCGATGAATACAGCAGAAAAACAGTCATGCGGGCCATGCCTGCCAGCAGGTGACCCGCAGAAGAACCCCGACGCCAGGGCGGCGCCGGGGTTCCTTTTTTATTCTGCTGCGGTGGCCTCCGCCGCGTCCGCCGGTTCCTCCAATGCGGGCGGCGTGGTTCCGCCGGTCTGCTCCGGCGTCCCGCTCGTTTTGCTCAAAACCAGCTTGGACAGCTTGGAAAAAACGTCTTTCGCATACAGCACATAGGCCGTCACCATGGCCAGGTTGGCGGCTGTTGCCACGTTGACCGTTTCGCCGTCAATGTCGATTGCCACAATATCGGGGTTCAGGCGTCCCGCTACATAGAAAGCGACGAAACAGGCGGCAATAATGATCCCCTTAATGACGCCGTTCCGGCATTTGATACGGTCGAAAGTCCCGTCAAAAAGGGCGTTCAGGCTGCCCAGCACGACGTTGACAGCCACCAGAAGAACCAGGCCAATGGCCAGGCGGATAATAGTCTGTTCCATTTTTACCTCTCATTCCTGCCCGGTGCTGTCCTGGCCATTTTCGTGGCACCGCGGAAATGGGCAGCTTTCGCATTGGCTCCGATCACAGGGGATCGAACCGTCCCAGCGTACCAGGGCCACCAGCCAGGTGACCACAGCGGCCAGGGAAAGCGCCCAGGCCAGCGCCTTGATAATAACCATTCCAGCACCTCCGGCAAAATTATTTGTTGATGGTGATAACCTGGCCCGCATGGATCAGGTTCGGATTTTTGATCCCGTTGTCTGCTGCCAGCTTGGCCACGGTGGTGCCGTACTTCGCGGCGATACGGGAAAGGGTGTCCCCGGCCACAACGGTGTATCTTGACGGCTCCGCCGGGCAGGCGGAGGACCTGGCCCACACGGATCAGGTTCGGGTTTTTAATGCCGTTGATCTCCACCAGTTCGGCCACGGTGGTGCCGTACTTCGCGGCGATACGGGAAAGGGTGTCGCCGCTCTTTACGGTGTATGTACCCGCCGCCTGGGTCGTCGGTTTCGTTGGCTTGTCCGCCGTCCCGCCGGACGTACCGCCCAGTTTCCGGGCGATCATGTCAAAGTCCGGGGTAATGAAACCGCGGATATACCGCCCGTTCACTTTCATGGTGCGCTTGCCCACCTTGCCGCCGTTCATGTTTCCCTCTGTGACCACAAAGGTGCCGCCGCCCACCTTGGTGACAATGCCAATGTGATCCGGTGCGCCGGTGTTGTCGGTGGTGGCGTAGTTTGCCCCGTCCTGCCAGTCGTACACGCAGGCGTCGCCCACCTTGGGGGTGTATGCGTCGTTCTCCGTCCAGATCCCTTTTTTCTTGGCGATCTCGACGTACTTTCCCACGCCGCACTCCGTCCCGGTGTACTCCGCGATCCCTGCCTTTATGTACGCCGCGGAGGCCGTGGTGGCACAATGGGCGTCACCCACCTGTACGCGGTAACCTCTTGCCAGTGGCTTGTGGTTGTTGTAGATGTTCAGGATCTCCAGGTGCTTGGCGCTGCCTCTGGTTGCTCCGTCCCATGCGTTGATAATGTCCGCCACCTTTCGGCGCAGTTCGTTTCCGGTCATGTTTATACCTCCTCACAGGCCCGCGTCCGGTGGTTCGCCGGTGCCCGCGGGCGGTTCCTCCGGGGGCGGCTGGGTGCCGCTCCCGCTCGTTCCGACGGCCTCCGCCGCCTTGTCCTTGTTGGTCTTGATCCAGCCCATGACGCCGTTTTCCAGGCCGCACACGCCGAACACGCAGCCGGTCAGCGTGGCAGGCTCGGATCCGGTGTGCCAGAAAACCACCAGATCGGCCACCGTGTACGCCACCAGGAAAACCGCTTCCAGAACCAGGATCCTGTCCATGGTGCCCATTTTCTTTTTAGGCGGCTTCCGTTCCTGCCGCAGCGTCCGCAGACGCTTCCGCAGGTGCTTATACGCCAGCCGGGCCACGAAATAACCCAGGAGGGCACCGGCAGCCCACGCCGCCGCGGCCACAATAAAGATTTTCACGGCTTCCTCCCATTACAAAAAATCGTCCGTTTCCACGCACTTGCGGTAAACGTCCAGGATCCGCTCCGTGGTCACTTTGGTTTTGTTGTTCTTGAAATCCTTGTGATCCTTGCAATAGATTTCGTAGGCGTCAATATCGGCCAGGATCTGCTCAAAATGTTCCTGACTGTGCCGGGTGCCGTGTTTTACTTCGTCCCCGAACCGTAGGATCCGGTAACGGCAGTTTATGGCCTCCTGCTCTCCGTCCGCTTTCCTCATGGCCTGCACCTCGGTTTCCAGCCTGTCCACCTTGGCGATCACTTCGCTGTTGATCTTCCGCCCCAGCCAGGCCAGAAACTTGGAAACCGGGTTGATCTTCACCGGTGTAATTTCGATAAACACGGACACCAGCGCCACCACGGTGACGCCGCCAGTCAGCGCCTGGCCTACGCTCACGGTGGACAGCGTTTCAATTAGTTTTTGCACGGATCCACCTCCCCCATGGCGGTATCGTAGTCCCGCCGAACCGCCGCCATTTCCTCCTCATACCGGAGGGCGTCGCGCTGTCCCAGCTGCACCGCCATGGCCTTGGTGATTTCATTCTGGCGGTCAATGATCTGGCAGAGGTCCGCCACCAGCTTCATATAATCCATGGCAGCGTCACCTCCTCGCACCGATCAGCCCGGCGACGTGTTCCAGGTCTGCCATGTCCGCCTCAAAAAAGGCGTGTCCCCACAGCCAATAATCCGCATGATCCGGGTGGCGTAATTTCTGCGCCTCCGGGTCGCTCCACAGGAGATCCCAGCGCATTTGATGGCCGGCGTCTTTCCGCTCCAGCTTGGCCGTGATGGCGCCGATCAGGGCGCCGCGGGCTTTCCCGTTTCCGTCGTCATTTCGTGCAAAATAGCGGTGTGCGCTCTCGCTGGTGACCGCGCACAATGGGCGGCCTTTATGTACCAGGAACCCGTCCACAGCGTCCACAGGCGTACCATACGGGAGGTTTACGGGGCCGTTGATACTCACAAACCGCGCTCTTTTTCTTACGATGTAGGCAGCGCCCACGGCTTACACCTCCGTCCACCCGTACACGCCAGGCTCCCACACGTTGCTGTCCACGGTGCTGGTCCAATGCTTGCCATTGTGCGACACCTTGGCGTCCTTGCTGTATGCGTCATGTGCGCCAACCGGCTGGGACCATTCCGGCCATTCCTCCGCCGGATCGGAAACCGGCGTCCAAAGGCTTGCGGTTTTGTCCGGCGTCCAGTCCGCTTGTGACGTATGGGCCTGAACGCATTTATACAGCTTCCCGTCCGTATATCTGCGGATCTGGCCCACGGTATAGGCCACCGGCACCGCCCACGGCGCGAAAAGGTCCGCGTGTTCCGCCGCCGTTGTGGCGTCCACGCTTCCGGCCTCCGCCATTGTGACGAACACGATCCCCGTAGCGTCTGCCGCCTTGGCGATCTCCGCTCCCGCGTCCGTTTCTTCCAGCATGACCGTGATTTCTGCCCCCGCCATGTCAGGGCGCCCCAGGAGGTGGTAAACGGTGCCGTTGTGTGCGATCCCCGTGGCCTCCGCCTCCGGGCACAGCACGAAACAGCCGTTTTCCGCCTGCTTGATGTAGTTGGGGGCCTCGGTCATGGCCACGGTCGCCCCGTCTTTTGTGATCTTGAACATGGTTTACACCTCCGTTTTGAAAATCGCATAAAATAGCCGCCGCAGTTTCAGCACCCTGCCGTGATCGTTGAAGTTCTCATAGTAGGAAATCGGTGTTTGCAGCCATTGGGCCACCTGCTCCACCGTCATTTCACCGCTGGCCACACGCGCCTGGAAAAGCCGCAGTTTCCGCCGTGCCCGCTTCATGCCGTCCCGGCAGCCGTGGATCTTCACGGCGCCGGTGTCCGTCACCTGAAACTTTGCTTTGCAGAACCGGAACGGTCTGGAGAACGGAACCACTTTTGACTTTCCGGCGTTGACCTGCAGGCCCATGGCCTCCGCGTGGCCGATCACGTCCGCCGCGCTCACCTCCGCCGCCTGCTTCGACGGCAGAATGGTGTAATAGTCGTCCATGTAATGGGCAGCGCCATGGATCGAAAGCTGGGCTTTGATCCGGTTGTCCAGGGAGGACGGCAGCGCCACCATTTCCTGCTGGCTTGGCTCCACGCCCAGCGGCATACCCACGCCGCCCGGCACAGCTGCCACCACCAGATCGGCCAACTGCCGCAGGTCCGGGTTTAGGATCATGCCCCGGTGCCGCTCATACAGCAGCGCGTGGGGCGCGTCCGGGAAAAAGTGGTGAAAATCCATCAGGAACAGGGCACCCTCCAGGCCATGCTTGCGGTAATGGTCCCGCAGGTGCTTGGCCAGGCGTCTGTAATGGAAATGCAGGCCGCCGCCTTTCTGGCTGGCTTTGTTGTCGTAGATCATACTGGGCACATACAGCGGCACCAGCACCTTTTTGGTCAGAACCTTATAAACCTGCCGATCCTCAATGTGCGGCGCGTCTATTGGTCGAACCTTGCCCCGTTCTTTCAGGGTGAAATGGGCGGTTTTGCCTGGCTTCCACGTTCCATTCAGGATCTTGCGCCGGCGCTTGGCGGTGCCGGAAAACAGGTGCATTTCAAACCGCTGTGTGCTGGCTTTCCACCCACGCCGTTGCAGCATTTCCGGCCATAGAAAACATGGCGCGGTAACTGAAAACTTCCTCAATCGGCCCCAGGGCGTCGCTGTGGGCCTTTCGCTTTGCCTGCCGCCTTGTCTGGCGGCGTCTGTAACGCGCCTCGCGGCGCTGTTCGCTTGTCATAGAAAAGTATTCGCCCTCCGTACAGTTGTGGTGTTGGTGTGCGTCTAAACTGCTTCGATCCAGCGCATGAAACGGGGTTAGCACAATACCCCCGCCATGCAAGCAGCGTCCGCGCGGGATCATCAGCGGGCAGTTTCAGGCTTTCGCCAGGGAAGTATCTTTCCTTTTACATGGGTCCGGTTCACATTCGTTACTGCATTTGACCCAGTTATGCAAAATCAGGGGGGCCAGCGCCCAGGAATTGTTGGCGTTGTTATTGTTGGCGCTGCCGTCGGTGTTGACAAGGCAGAAATTGTTGCTGTTGCTCGAATTGACGGAACGGCACCACACATTGGCCGCCGTCAGAGAGGAAAGCCGCCCTGCCTCCCGGCGCGTTTTCAAAGATACACCCATAAAATGACTTATTTCCGCTTCCTGTCGCTCTCCAGGATATTCCGCAGCAGGGTGTCCTCCCGGTCTATCAGTTCGCCCAGGCTCTGCGCCATGCGGTCCAGCTTGTCCATGGCCTCCTTGGGTGGGACCGTTTTCCGCTTGGTGCCGTAAAGCACCCTTGCGGGTTCTGGTACATAACCAGATAGGCATGGGTCAGGCGCACGTCCAGCGCAGAGAGGGAGGCCAGCGCCTCCAGCAAATGCGCCTTGCGCTGGGCTTTGCGCTGTTCGTCCGACGGGTATATTTTGTTGGCCTTTTCGGTGTGGTCCATGACCTCACCGGCCAGCTGCGCGGTGCCCTCTGCAATCAGCCGGGAATAACGGGCGGAAAGCCGCGTCAAAAATCCCACCGTTTCCACATAAATCTGGTTTGCGGTGTTCACATACTCCGCTTTGCTCACGGTCCGCTTTTCTTTCAGAACTGACATTCTTTCACCTCACGGGTTTTCTTTCTCTGTCCGGGTTTCCCGCCCACTTCCGTGGGCGGGATTTTGCCGGATATGCTGCGGCGATTAGACAAAAAAGCAGGGGGCCAGCGCCCAGGAACCGCCGGCGGTGGTACAGTAGGCGCTGCCGTCGGTGCCGACAAGGCAGAAACTGGTGCCGTAGCCCGAAAAGACGGAACGGCACCACACACAGGCCGCCGTGCCGGTGGCGTTGTGCCTATAATGTACCTTGCTGTTTCCGGCCCGGTAATAGTCATATTGGGCCTGGTAATTCTTCTCCGCGCTGTTGGCGTAGGACCTGGCCCCGTGGTATTCAAACTCCGAAAGCAGCGGCAGCAGATCCGTGGTGCTGGTGACATAGCTGGCGGCGTCACTTCCGCCGCCGGTGTTGTCGCTGTACTTGGTGGCCGGCTTCATAACCGCCCGGAGATCCGCCGGCAGGGCTGCCAGCAGGGTGTTGGCCGCGGGGCTGGTGGCGCTGGCGCTGTTGCTGCCCAGCACGGTCTTTCTCATGTGGCTGTTATTCCACCCGCCGCTGTTCGTGTATGACGTGTTCATGGTAAAGGCGCCGGTGGTGCTGGTATTGTTTCCGTAATTGCCGTCTACCAGGCCCACCAGGGTGCCGTTGATCTTGCCGATCTGGAAATGGATCCGGTTGCTGCCCTCACGGCTGGCGTTGTGGTTGAAACCCAGGATAAACACGGAAATGGCCAGATTGGAGATCGTCGTGGCGCCCACCTTGCCGTTGATCGTGATCCCCTTGGCGTCGCCCACGCTCCAGTAATTGGACCCCTTTCCGGCGTCGGACACGGCGCGGATCGTTGCCCAGCTGTTGGAGGCCAGCGTGTTGGAAATGCTGGTGACCGTCACCGGGGTGGTGGTCGTCTTGGTCACGCCGCCCTCGGAATAGCTGACAGTGACCGCCGTGGTGTTGGCTGCCATGGTGGTGGGGCTGCAGGTGTAGCCGGTGACGGTCTTTTTACTGCCGTCCGCCATGGTAGCGGTGACCACCATTCCCGCGCTGTTGAACGTTTCGCCGGTGAAATAGGAGGTTTTCGTGGGTGCGTGGGTCACCGCGATACTGGAAAGGTAGTTGCTCACGGTAATGGCCTGGGTGCAGGTCTTACTCACGCCGCCCTCTGCGTAAGTAATCGTGATCGTTGTATTGGCCAGCCCCAGGGCGCCGGTGGGCGAATAGGTCCAGCCGCTCACCACGCGGGTGGCGTTGTCCGAATATTTGGCGGTAATCACCATTCCGGCGCTGCTGAACTTCTCCCCGTACTTGTAGGCGGTTTTCGCGGGTGCCGTCGTCACGGAAATGCTGGACAGGGTGCGGATCGTGATTGCCTGGGTGCAGGTCTTTGTGACGCCGTTTTCCGTGTAGGAGATCGTCACCTCCGTGTCCGTCTTGGAAAGGGCGCCGCTGGGGGTGTACGTCCAGCCCGTCACGGTCTTTTTGGTGCCGTTGGACATGGTGGCCTCAATCACCATTCCGGTGGCGTCGAAACTCTCACCGATGTAATACGCGGTTTTGTTGGGTGCGGTTTTCACGGAAATGCTGGACATTTCCAGGACCGTGACCGCCTGGGTGGTCGTGACCGTCACGCCCGCCCGCTGGTATTTGATCGTCACCGCCGTGGTGCTGGCTGCCATAACGGTGGGGCTGAACGTGCAGCCGTCCGTTACGTCCTCCGTGGTGCCGTCGGCATAGGTGGCGGTGACCACCAGGCCGGTGGGGTCGAATGTTTCCCCCACGTTGTAGGTGGTTTTCGTGGGTGCGTGGGTGACTGCCACGCTGGAGGTAATCACCAGATCCACGTTGTACTGCATGGCGCCGGTGACCTCCACCACGGCGCTGGCCGTGTGGCCGTTCAGGGTGGCGGTTACCTCCCAGGTGCCGGTGTTCTCCGGCAGGGAGAACTTGGTGGAACCCACGCCGTTCAGGGTGGTTTCTCCGTCCGTGCAAACCACCACCGCGCCGGCGCAGGTCGTCACGTTGATACTGGCAGACTGGACGCCCAGGGCCTCCTTTAGCTTTTTTCAGCGTGACCTTACGGTTTTGCCCGTCAGCACCGGAGAAAAACGGAACCGTGTCCGTCAGGGCCATGGCGTTGCTTTCCGTCAGCACTTGGGTGGGCTGCTGGTAGTCCACGCCCGGCGTGGCCTTGGTCACGGTGGGGTTTCCCTTTGCGTCCTGGTCGCCTTTCAAAATACCCTTGGCGGTGATCGTGTCCTGTTTCTTTTCCAGTTCCTTGTTGATCTTCTCAAACAGGGCATTATGGGCGTTCGCGTCCTTGTCGTGCGCCTCCAGGTCCGTCTCCGACACCAGCACCTGCGAACTGGACAGGGTGCAGGACACTGTGGAGGCGTCGCCCACGATAATGGGCACGGTAATGTTTTTTTCCACCGTTTCCACCGACGCCACGGGGATAAAGTCCGCCGTGTCATAGGCGTTTTGGTAGCAGTAAAGAATGTCGTGGCTGCGGTCATTGGGGTAATCGGGATCCGCCGCAAACACGCCGATCTCGCGCCAGTAAAAACCCTCCTCCAGTTCTGCGTTGGAGAAATGGCCGGACACGTCGGCGTACTGCTCCGCGTTGTTCTTCACCGCGGCGTCAATGGTCACCACGGCGCTGACAAGGGCCGTCATAGCGGAGATCGGGCCGCTGATTGTGCCGTTGCCCAGCTGAATGGTTGTGAATTTGATCCCCTCACCGGCCATATTCCTGTAATACAGGTTTTTGCCGGCGTCTGTCAGTTTCGGGGCCTGAAACATGGCTGATAACCTCCTGTTACATAGTCGCCCTTTGCAGGGTGATAAAATCGCCCGTGTGGATCCAATGGCCCACGAATACCTCCGCTGGAGGTGTGGACAGATCCAACACGATTTCGTCCAGCCAGGCAGAAAGGCGCTTTACGGTGCCCAGCACCCGCTTGAACTCCTCCACGTCGTCCGACGTAATAGCCGGGTTCGTGGTGTATGCCTTGAAGTGATAGGGTTTCCCGCCGTATTCCCACCACTCGCTGATATGACCAGCCTGGAAAATGGTTTCAATAATCCGGTTCACCGCTGCCGGGGTGCCCATCTGCGCGTAAAACAGCAGGCTTTCCGCGATCAGGGTTCGCTTGACCTTAATGGAAAAGTTTTCGTCATAGGACGGGGTACGCAGTTCCACGGCCAGCAGATCCAGCACCTTTTCCGGCACAGCATAGATCGCCGCATAGGTGCGGGCGCCGTCGGCATAGGCCAGCAGCTTCTCCACCTGCCTGCCCACGGCGTAGGCAAGCGCCTGGATCTCCGGCTGCTCTGCCAGGTTCTCCGGCATAATGTCCGTGAAGCGGCTGCCGGAAAGTTTAATCATCTTCCAGCCCTCCATACGTCACGGTGGCCGATCCGGTCAATGCTGCCACCTTGGTGGCGGCCACCGCCGCGAACGTCGGCGCGGTCACGGTGACACGCTTGGCGCCTGCCTCCATGACCATGGCGGCCAGCTGCGACGGGTTCACGTCGCGGCCTATGGTGCGCTGCCAGGTTTTATATTCCTCCACGGCCTGGGCCACCGCCGCCTGGATTGCCACCGCTCTGGCGCTGTCGCTGCGGTTGATGTAATACGTCAGGTTAATGCTGTATGTGACCTCCTCCGGGGCTTTCACGGTTAGCTTGTCCGTCATGGGGCGGATCGTCTTGCCGGAGAGGTACGCCTGCAGGCCGGAGATCATGGCCGCGCCCGGCTTGGAACCGTCGGCCATGATGAAAACAATATCCACCTGGCCCGCTTCGTGGTCGCTGGTGGCCACCACGTCACCAATGGCGGCGTTGTACTTCTTGGCGTGGTACAGGTATCCGTCCTCCGGGCCTGCCGTAGAATAGGCGCCAGGGGCCAGGTAAACCCGCTCCGCCAGGCTTTCGTCGTTCTCCACGTCTGCGCCGCCCTCCGTGGTGTTCTGGTTCACGGCGCTGGTAATGTAGGGAACGGGATCCACGATGGTGGACACCTCGCCAGGCGCCAGTCCGTTGCCCGCGTTGCCTGTTGCGGTACACTCCGCCAGCACGTCCACCGTCAGGCTGCCCGCCGGGATCTCTGCGTACTCCATCGTGCTGAAATAAATGGAACCGCTGGAGGAAACCCTGGTGCCCGCCGGGATCGGTGTGGCCAGCGTCCTGGTGGCCGACGCGGTAAAGCGGATCGTGGTCGTGGCCGCCTTGGCCGGTTCTCTGGTAACGCCTTTCAGCAGCGCCAGATTGTCCAGGAACTCCGAATAGGAGTATTTCAAAAGGCTTTGCTTGCCCGCTCGGTCAACGTACTGCATGGCTTGGTAAATCTGCGCCGCCGCCGAATACAGGATCATGCGGTGGACAGAGGCGCGGCCCAGGGACACCTTGCTGCCCGTCGCTTGGAGCATGAACGCCTCAAAGTCTGCCACCATATCCCCGCGCACGTCGTCAATGGTCTTGTTGTCGATGAAAGACACGTCCGGGGTGTTCTGAATTGCGGAAATATCAGGCACTTGTTATCACCACCTTGGGAAAAAGTTTTCCGGTGTTGCCGCCGGTCCAGGTCACTTCCTGCACCCGCACCTCCGGTATGAATTTGGACACCTTTTCGGTGACCTCCGCCGTGTAAAGGCTCTTTGCGGCCTCTGGCGGCATATCCACAAAATCCATGTTCAGGCCGAAAGCCCGATCCAGCGGCATGGTGCCCTCCCGTGTGGACAGCAGGAGGGCCAGCTGCCGATCCAGTTCTGCCAGCCAGTCCGCCGTGAACGTATATTCCAGCTGGAAATTGAAAAGGTCGTTTTCGTTCATGCGTATTCCTCCAGCGAAATGGTCAGGGTAGCCTTGGCCAATTCTCCGCGGCTGTAAACCTTGTCCCAGGCTTCACTCGATCCTGTAACGCGGAACGGACGGCGGCCCACCAGTCTGCCGCCGATCACCAGGTACTCCGCCGTGCCTCTTTCCACCATGCGCTCCACCATATCCAGGATCCGCCGCGGCTTCACGCCCAGGGCAGCGGACAGGTGAATGGTCAGGCTTATGGTCTGGAGGCCAGGCCCTAAAAACTCCGCTTTCGGCTTCACGCCTAAAACTTCGTGTTCGGTCCAGCGCCCGGAAACCTCGGCTCATGCTCTCAAAGGTCAAAACCCTGTTGTCGCTCACCTCAAAAATGATTTTGCGCCCCAGCGTTCCGATCATGTGTAAATCGCCTCCCTTACGATGGCCCGGAGATTCCGCCGCCCATGCTGTCCGTGTGGGTGTGGTTGTCCAGGGAAACCCCGCCGGCGGTCACGTCGCCGCTGACGGTCACGGTTCCGTCAATCACCAGCTTGGCGGCCTTGATGGTCATGGTGCCGTCCTTATAGCGGATCATGGCCTCACCCGGCGAACGGGCCAGGTCTTTGCGGTAAAGCCCTTTGGAACCCTCCGGGGGCTTGTTCTTCTCGCTCCACGGTCGTCCCAGGACCACGCCCGCCTCCGTGCCGTTGGAGAGGTGAAGCACTATAACCATGTCGTCCACCTCCGGCATGAAATACTCCGATGAAATCAGGGGAATGGGGGCGGTCACGGCGTCGTCCTTTTCGTGGTACACCACGCGGACCGTGCCCGCGGCGTAATCAACGGCTGAAATCTTACCCAGCCGGATATTGTTTTCCATGCGTTCCTCCTCGCGTCATTCCTCCACCAGCGACATTTCCAGGTCCATGGTGTAGCCGCCGGATCCGCTGACGTTGTGGGTAATGGTGTCAATGTAATACTTGCCGGACAGCTTCCCCAGGCCCACCACCTGGACGCATTGGGAGGCCACCAGAGAGGCGTTTCCCACAATGGTGGCGGAAAGTTTTGTCTTGCCGTGGTTTGCCTTGGCCACCGCCGCCTTGATCTTCCGCTCCGCGTCGGCCTTGCTGTCGGCCTTGCCGCTCTGCTTTAGGATCCGGCTGCCCTTGCCCACGGTCACCTTGATTTCCTTTTCCGTGGCCGGGCTGGTGTATGTGAACTCTCCGCCGGTGTAGGTGCCGGCCTGATCCTGCTGCCATGACCAGGATTTCATATTGGACGGGGACAGCACCGCCGCCGCGCCCTTTTTCTTGTATGCCTCCCGGTCATACACCACGATCTTTTGGGCGTAGACTTTCATGGCCAGCCCGTAGGTGTTGCACAGGTTCATGTAAAATTCACAGTCGGTTTGTTCCGATTGCTCCACGCTCTTGATCGTGAACGGGTCGCCCTCCACGTCCCAGGCCAGCGCGATCCCGGCGCGGCCTGCGATCTCGGTTCCGATCTCTTTTATGGTCACGTTTTCCCAGGTCTTTGTCCGCTGGGTGGTGGTGAAACTGCTGTCCAGCGGCGTGGAGATCGCGGAAATGCTCCCGGAAACCGGCCAGCCGGAAAAGCTGAAACTGTCCACGATAAAGAAACCGCACGGCAGGATCCGGTTGTCCCCGGAATACTGGCAGTTCAGCGCCCGGATCGTCGCGGCCAGGGTGTCACCGGCGACGGGGATCCACGCCCCCGTCCACCGGCGATCCCGGTCTTGCAGCGTAATGTCCAGGCTGTCCGCCTCTCCGCTGGCCGGATCCGTGTATGAAATATCCGTCACGAAACCGGAAATTTCCGCCGTGGCTGCGGTTCCGTTGTAAATCAGGTCTACATACGCCCGCCGTGTATTCATACCTTGCTCCTCCAGATCGGCAGGTCATTGGCCGCGGTCTGCTCCGGCGGTGCCGGGGTCTGGAGGACCACCCCGGCGTCAAACACGAACGTGTCCAGCAGCGGGAAATTGTTTTCCATCAGCCAGCCGGTGTATTCTTCGTCGCCGTACACCTCATAGGCGATTTTGTCCCATACGTCCCCCTGCTTGGTGGTGTAGGTGCTTTCCATGGTGTGGTCCTCCTCTTATGCCGGGCTGAATTGCTTGCGCTTCTCCTCGGCTTTCATCTGCCTATACAGTTTCTTGAACTCCGCGAAACTGATCCGCCCGGCCTCCTCGGCCTCCTCGCGGCTCGGCGTCCCGCCGTAGAAATTGAATACCGGGGAGAAAACGACGGTTTCACCGCCGCCCGTTCCGCCGCCCGGTGTCGGCTTCGGCTTCGTCCATTCGTCCAGGAGGGCCGCCAGCTTGGACAGCGGCAGCACCGCCTCCGGCTCTCCGCCCTCACCGATCTGCGCCAGCGTGGGCGCCGTGGCAATACCACCGGCAGCCAGGGCGGGGATCGTCGGAATGTTAAAGCCCAGGGTTTTCCCGCCGACGCCCGGAACCCAGTCCGGGATCGTCACGGAAATGCTGTTGATCTTCTCCAGCACCCAGTTGATTGCGGAAATAACCCCGTTTATTGGGGCTTTCGCCAGGTTCACGATCATGCCAAACACGTTTCCGAAAATGGCCACGATATTGTCCCAGGCGGCGCTCCAGTTGCCTGCAAATACGTTCTGCACAAAGTCAATGATATTGGCAAAAATGGCCTTGACGTTTTCCCAGGCCGCCGAAACACTTTTCCACCACCCGCTCAAATAAGCGGACAGCAGGGGGAAATTAGATTGGAACGCAGAAACCAGGTTCGCCACGGCCTCGGAAACGCCGGTCTTGATGTTTCCCCATACCTCGGAGATCTTCGCGCCCAGTTCCACGGCCTTGGCCTTGATCTTGTCCCAGTTCTTATAAATCAGGATCCCCGCCGCCACAGCCAGGCCGATGGCGGCCACAACTGCCAGCACGGGAAGATTTAGCGCCGTCATGGCGCCCGCCAGGGTAAAGGTGCCCGTGGCGCTTGCTGCGGTGACCACTTTATACACGGCCATAACTGCGTTGTAGGCGGTGATCGCCACTTTATACGCCTTGTAGGCCGCCACAGCGGTGGCAATACCCGCCGCCAGCGCCAGGATCAGGGTGCGGTGTTCCGAAATCCATTTCACCGCGGTTTCCGCCGCCGGAATGATGGTTCCGGTCATGTAGCTGCCGATCTTCTCCAGCGCCTCCGAAACCACCGGCAGGGCCGCCTCCGCGAACTCCCGCACATACGGCAGAATGTTGGTGCCCAGCTGCGTCAAGAAATTGGCGCCCAGGTTTTTAATCATCTTAATGTCGTATTTCAGGGTGTTGGTCTGCCGCTCAAAGGCGGTATTTGCCGCGCCGGTGGCTTCGTACATTTCCGCCGTCTTGCTGGTCAGGTTTTCGGCCTGGTTGCCTGCCATAGCCAGCACCGCGGTTTGTGCCTCCACAGAGGAGAACAGGCCAGCAAACGCCAGTTCGTTGCCTCCCACAGCGTCCTTTAGGGCGTCCAGAGATCCCTGCAGGCCCTTGCTTTCAAGCAGCGCCTGGCCGCTTTCATAGCCCATGTTTTTAAGAGCGGCCTGCATATTCTTGGACGGAGAGAGGAACGCCTGCATTGTGGCTTTCATCTGCGTAACCACTTCCGCCGTGGAACCTGTAACGCCGGTCAGCGTGGCCATGGCGCCCCATAGCTGTTCTTGCTCCAGCCCCAGGGTACTGGCCAGGGGAATGACCTTGCCCATGCCTGCGGCCAGTTCCGGGAAAGAGGTCTGGCCCAGTCTTACGGTGGCAAATGCCAGATCCGCCGCCTGCTGCACCGCCTCCGCGGAGGTATCGCCGTAACCCTTGGTTACGGCAGAAAGTAGGTTGATACTGTCCGTCGTGGTCGCGTTTCCCGCCGCCGCGGATTTTGCCGCGGTTTCCAGAATGGCCGCGGCGTCTGCGCTGTCACCGAAAGCGGAAACCACCTGATACATTCCGTCCGTCAGGTCAGCCGTGGCCACGCCCGTGCGGTTGGAGATTTCCAGAACCTGATCCCCGATTTCCGCCGTTCGTGCGGCCACCTCTGCCTCCGTGCCGGTCAGCAGCGTGGAAACGTTGGCCAGCTGGGCCTCATACTCCGCCGCAGATTTCACCGCAGCGGTTCCCAGGGTCGCCACAGCGGTGGCGGCTGCTACCATGGCACCGGCAGCGATCTTTCCCGCGGTCTTTGCCGTTTTCCCCAGCGCAGCCAGGTTCTTGTCTGCGGTGCTGCAGGCGGTTTTCAGGGAACCGTCCACCTTGCCGCCGATTTTCAGCATTAACTCATACGTTTTATTTTTGCCGGCCATGTTTTGCCACCTCCTCCGCGTACTGCGTCACCGTGTCCGCCAGTTCGTTCAAGTCCGAAACGGACAGGGCCAGAAGATAATCCAGCCCTGTCCGCAGTTGTATGGACAACCCGACGCAGGCCCTGTTTATGACGGCGGGCGTTAGTTGTCCCCAGCCCCGCCGTAAAGAAAACCCACGACAATGCCTTTCAGCTTGATTGCCTCCTTTGCGGGGAGGCGCTCGAAAAACTCCAGCGGCAGGTGGGCGACGCGGGCCGCCATGAACTGGGCGTATTCCAGCGTCATTTCCACGGTTGCGGGGTTCGCTGCCGGGTTCTTCTTCGTCACGAAACGGCCCACGGCCTGCAGGTCTGCCGCCGTGGTGCCCTCCAGGCCGGACAGGTCCACCTCTGTGTACGTCTGCCCCTCAAAGGTGAAAGGCTTGTCCAGCTTCATAACCAGGGCGTTTTCCTCCGCCGCGGTGTTTTCGTCGTTCTCCGCCAGCAGGGCGGTGTCCATTCTCTTTTCGTCGCTCATATCAGCACATCTCCTTGATCTTGGCCAGAACGTCCACGCCGTTGACCTTGTAAACCTCGTTCAGCTTGTCCAGTTCCACCACGGTCTTGCCGTCCACCTCAATGAGAATGTAAAGAGTGGTCAGCGTGATCTTAGTGTCCATGGAACTGCCTGCCTTGACCTTGCCGGTGGTCAGCTTTCCGCCGCGGCCACGAACCACCACACGCATGGGTCTGAACTCAATATCGCCCTCGGTGTTGGTGGTCTGCTGTGCGCCGCGGATCTCCAGCTGCACGGCCTTGGTCATGTCCATCATGTCGGCGGTTTCCTTGTCCAACAGACGGAACGGGATTTCCAGTTCCTGATTGCTGAAATAGCCCACGGTGGGGTCGTCGATCTCACCCAGGATCCCGGCGCCGGTCACGGTTTCGCTGGACGGCTCAAAGTCCGGCAGCGCCATTTCCTCACCGACGCCCAGCAGGCGGTTTCCCTTGTTGTAGACGTTGTAACGGTTGATCTTAGTGGGGATCGTGTTCATTTTTATTCACCTCCGATTGCGCTTTCCAGGGCGTCCACGTCATACTCACGGATATTTTCGATATATTCCGCGGGAATGTACGGGGCCAGGTAGGTGTGTACGGTCAGGTGGCCGGCCAGCAGGTTGGTAACGGGGTTTTCGTCGCTGCGGAACTCCACGCGGTAACCGGCGCAGTAGTCGCGGGCAACGTAGCCGTTGCCGATAATGTTCTGGCTGTCCACAATAGACTGGATCAGGCGCTTATTGCCCGGCTTGTCAACTTTCTGGAAATAAGTCTGAATGAAATTATTTCCGTCCCAGTCAAAGAAACGGCGCACAGCCCACCAGCGATCTTTCGGATCCGTGGTGGAGGGATAGGCCGCGGTGTTGTTGCCCCAGGATTTGAACCCGTTGGCGTTGATCGCGGTAATGACGCCGTTGGCGTTCAGCACGTCGTTGGCCTGCTGCTGATCCAGCGCCACCGTGGTGCCGTCTTTCAGAACCGTGGCGGTGATCCGCAGGTCCTTATTGGACGGGCTTTCATAGGGCACGTCTGTGTTGTTGGCGTCCGTGTAGGCCGTCAGGGCGGCAAACATGGCGGAGAAATAATATTTCTTCTCGCCCACGGCCACCATGGGCCACAGGGCCGCCGCATGGGCGGAACTGGCGCCCAGGGCTTCCTTGGCGCCCTTTACGCTGGTGTAAACCACCGCGCCGTCGCTGTCCGCGGAAATGTCCAAAAGGCAACTGCAATTAAAATTGCCGTTGATGTTCTCGGTCTTGGCCTGGAGGGCTGCCGCTACGGTGGGGGTGTGGCTCCAGCCGGGTGCCAGGATCAGGCCGGGCACCATGCCCAGGGTGGGGTAAATCTGGCGGATCAGTTCCAGGCCGGTTTCCTTGCCGGTGGAGGCGTCCACGCCGCCCACAATGTCGGCAGCGGTCACGCCGGAGGGTTTCAGGCTGGTGCTGCTCACGGTCAGACTGCTGGCCTCCTTGGCCGCCGTGGAAAGCAGCGTAATGGCCACGCTGCCGTCGTCCTCATGTGCCGCCTCGTAGTCGCTGCCGGCCACCAGGGTGGCGCTGCCGTTCTTCACGGCCAGGGTGTTCAGCAGCACATATTTCTTGTCATACAGCACCACGCCGTCCACAACGTCGCAGCTTTCCGCCTGGTTCTGCGTGACGTGGGCCGCCTTATTGGGATCCAGCACGTTCACCAGGATAATGGGCGCAACGTTAAAAACCTGGAAACAGGCGCTAATGCTCTGGCAAAGGGTGAAGTTCTCGAAATCGTCCGAATAGCCGACGGCCTCCACAGCCTCCTTGTAGCTGTAAACCAGCTTGGGGGTGTTGACCGCCGCCGCGGGGTCTTTCGCCAGGTGAATGGGCGCCGTGCCGAAAATGACCTGCAGGCCAGCGCTGCCCTGAATGGGTACGGTCAGGCTGGTGGCCTGCTCGGTGTTATATACACCGTGTTTGTATGCCATGTTGTTCTACCTCCTGTTTAGTGTTTGACCTGTACCAGACGATACAGGCGGGAAATATGCCCCGTGCCGCTCCGCAGGTTCTTCATGGCCTCCGGTAACTGCTCCAGGGGCACCACCAGGCCCTCCATGGCTGGCTGCTTCACGATAGCCTCCGCCAGCGTGGTGGGGATCCCGTTGGTGTATGCGGTGTACTGCTTCGCCACGCCCGGAATGGACGGGCCGCAGTAAACCACGGTGGTGGCCTGTTCGGCCTTTTTGGGGTTTCGCCATTATGTTTCTGGCACCTCCTTGAAAATCGCCGGCGCGTAGAACGGCAGCCCCACGGCGGCGAAATAATACGGGTGTGTGTCCTCCTCCTGGGCCGCCCACCGGATCGGGTGCTGTGCTTCATAGCGGTTTGCCACGATCCCGTCACGTTCGTAATGCCTCACGATCTCGTTGACAATGTGGAGGGCGTCGCGGTAGCCCTGTCGGTTCGGGTCCGGGTCGCACACGCAAATGACCATGACCACGTTTACGGTCTGCTGTGCGTCCTGCGCCGTCACCTCTCCGTCCGAAAGTTTCACGGCCACATAAGGCTCCGGCGGCGCTTCCGCGTCGGTTTCTTCGTCGTCACCCTCACGAATGGGGAGGCCCTGCGGGACGATTTTCACCGCCCGCTCGACGCCCAGGGAATTGGTCAGGGTATAGTGGGAAAAAAGCTGTTTCAGGTCCTCCACAATGGCGTCCTGCAAAAACTCTTGTGTCACGCGGTTGCTCCTCCTTGACTTGTTTCCGTTTGTCACTTATAATTGCGGTGTGGTAATAATCAGCATAATGTGGTAATAATCAGCATTTCACCGCGTAATGCTCCCACAGAAAGGGGATCCGGCATGAAAGGAAAAGGTTTGTTTATTGCTTGCGGCGTCGTCTGTGTCATGGCGTCGGCCTGCCTCATTGGCGGCGATTATAGCGCCTTTGGCGGGGCTTTGATTGTGGCCGCCGTCTTACTCGCTGTTGCGCTCTTGAAGCGCAGGAGGGCACCGCAGACGCCCGCGCAGGCACCTGTTGCAGCACCACACGAAACCGCCGCCGCGGAACCTGTTCCGGCTGCTCCCGCGCCCGCCGCCGTTGCTCACGATCTTGACGGCCCCAGTTTTGGCTCCTGGGACGTGTCGATCCACGGCGCCGACGGTCAGGATCTTCGCTTTGACCGGGCCATGTTCCAAAATATCACGATCCGCAGCTATGACCCCGCCGCCGGATCCGCTGAAATCCTCGGAACCCGCGGGGAAAGCTATGAAACCACGTTGGACACCTGCACTTGTGAAGATTTCCAGCGGCGCGGGCTGCCCTGCAAACACATTTACAAGCTGGCCCTTGCCCGTGGGTATTCTCCAGACGCCTTTTATGCGTCCCGCTCCGATGTTGTGTGGTACGCTGACGGGTGCCGTGTGTACCACTCGGATCCGAACTGCCGCGGCCTGCGGAAACGGTATTCCCGCCGCACCACGGTGGCGCTGGCGGAATACCAGGGCTTGCGCCCATGTAAAACCTGTTGCAATAAATAACCCACAGCGGTGGCCGCATGGCCGCCGCTTTTTTCACGCCTTGGCACCTGTCAGCTGCTCGATCCGCTTTCCAATTTCACGCTGCAGGGTTTCGTATGCCAGGGCCTCCGCCTCTGCTCTCACTTCCTCGTTTCCCATCATGTGGGGAACGGCAGGCGAAAGCAGCTTTTTGACGGGGAGGCGTTCCGCGCCGCGCCGCTGCACAATAGCGGTGTGCCCGGATCGGAATGTGGTAATAAACGCTTTCAGGCCGCCCGCCTCCAGCGGTTTCATGGTTCCGCTGTTCAGAACCTTGGCCGCCGCCGCGGCTGTGTCCGTGTTCGGCTGCGTCATAAAGTCCATAATGTCCCGCATGGGACCCTTGGCCAGCACGGCGGCCTCCAGGGTGGAGGCGCTGGCGGAAAGTATCTTGCTTTCCGATTGCAGCGCCTTTTTTTCTTTCAGCGCATACCGGCCCTTGCTGTCCTTTATGATCTGCTGGCGGACCTTTCTGGCGGTGCTGTTCAGGGCATTTTTCAGCACGTTGGGCGCCCCCAGCTGCTGGGGCAGCGTTTTCAGCTGCCGCATGACCCTGGCCAGTTCTTCGTCGGTGTCGATCTGCAAAATGCTTTGATCGCTCACGATCTCACCGCCTCCAACTCAATGGCCAGCACCCCGGCCTCCTCGGTGCAGGATTTCACCTTGTACGCCTTGCCGTCCAGCGTCAACACGACGCCCTGGGCGGGGCGGTGGGCCAAAATCAGCCTTTGCCACATAAACCAGGCGCCGGGCCTTGTATGTGCCCTCCGTCTGTGCGGCCATGATCTTGGCCTTGTCCCGCTCCAGCAGTTCGTTGTCGTCCACCACCGCGGCCATTTTCCTGCCGTTGACCGTGTGGGTGTCCGCGAACTCCAGGCAGTTCAGGAATGTGGTGGAAATGTCCGCCGCGATCTGTTCCTTGAACGTAGGGGCGCCCATTACTGGGCACCCCCGCCGTTATCCGCAGCAGGCGGCACAATGGCCGCCGCAGGGGTCTGGACGATAGCCGCCGCCAGGCGCTCCACGATCAGCGCCTTTGCAGCGCCGCGCGGGAGATCCACGCCCATGTCCTTGGCCAGCTTTTTCAGGTCGTCCTTGTTCATTTCTTCCAGCTGTGCGGGATCCAGGTGGCCCTCCACCATGTCGGTGTCACCGCCGCTATGGTCGCCGTCGGGGTTTTCTTGGGTGCCCTCGGTGGCGTCTGCGGCCTCCTGGGTGTCCTGGGTGGTGTCGGCGTTCTCTGTGCCGTCCTGGCCGCTGTCAGCGTCCTGCGCGGGCATTGTGGCCTCCTCCGCCGCGTCGTCGGTCATTTTGGCGCTTTCAGCAGAAAGCCACGCCTGCACCATGCGCTTGTCATAGGCGGGGAGGGTGTCGCCCGCCTGATACATACGCCCGCCGTACAGGATCGGGCGCTGTGCTGTCAGTCGCTTCATGTCCCTTTCCTCCCGGCTCTTAGCCCAGCAGTTTCACCAACACGGTTTCGTCCCCGCTGGCCGCAGGGGCGGCAGCGTAACCCGCCGGAATGTTGTTCACCTTGCTGGAACTCTCACCAGTGGAGGCCACGGTGGTGATATTCTTGTTGGTTTCGTCGTAGTACACCGCCGCGCCCATGGTCACGGCGCCGGTGGCCTTTTCCATTTCAAAGACGCCCACCACATGGAGGTGGCCGGTTTCACCGGCGGCAATATCTTCACCGGCCACGCCGATCCTGGTTCCCAGGCTCACCACTTCGCCGTTTTTGACTGCGGCGCTGGCCTTGTAGTCCAGCACCTCGCCTTTCTGCCAGTATTTTGCGGTCATGTTCTCTTACCTCCTGTTAAATAGTCGTGCCGGGGTTCTTGGTGATACCACGGAAGTCAACCGCAGTAATACCCCAGTCCAGCCAAATGTCCCACACAAAGCCCAGGCGGCCCGGAACCTCGCTGCGGCGAATGGTAGGGGTTTCCTGGCCGTTCAGGTAATCAACCTGCAGGCTCTTGGCGTAACGCTGATCGCCGGCGACAAACCAGGGGATCGCGTTGCCGTCACCGGCCAGGACGTTCAGGGCGCCCTCCTCAATAACCTGCAGCTTGTTGCGGTACTGGTACAGGGCGTTTGCGGTGTGGCTGCCGATCCCGGTCACGTCGATCATGGCGGTTTCCAGGATCTGCGACAGCTTGAAGCCGTAGCCCACGGGGACGATCACATACTTGGGTTCCACCATGATGGAATCGCCAAACGGGTCTTTCTGGTGCAGCAGTTTCAGCATGGCGGCCTGCAGGGTGTCAATGGACGGTGCGGCGCCGCTGGCAATCAGGTTGTTGTGGGCGTTGTCGAACAGGGAAACGCCGTCGAAAATGGCGGGGTTGTCGATCAGGATCTTGTAAACCTGCTTGTTGATCGTGCGCTTGGCGCTCATAGCGTACAGGCCGGGCACCTCGGTAATGAAACCCACGTCGTCGTTGATAAACGCCTGGCGGGTCATACTGAACTGGCGGCCAAAGGTGTCGATCTGGCGCTGGGGCAACAGTTCCGACTTGGGTGCGTCGGCTTTCAATTCGCCGTTTTCGCCCACGCGCAGGAACTCACCGGCGCCGCCGGCCAGATAGCTGTGATCCTTGGTGGGCTTAAAGTCGCTCACGCTGCCCTTGGTGGTCCACAGCTGGAACGTGGTGGGGATCTCCTGGTACATCTGGACAATGTTCTTGCGGATCGCGTTGTCCAGGATCGCGGGAAACGCCGCGGTGGGATTGAAGAACTGGCGGCAAGCCTCGTTCCACAGATCATCCTTGCTCATACGCAGCAGAGAGGTGGTGGTGCCCACGCCGTCCCGGGCCATGCACTCAATGGCCAGATCGCGCAGGGAATAGCCGCGCATTTCCTCCGCGCCCTGGGCGGGGTTCTGGACATTCACACCGGCCCGCAGCAGCATGGCATCCACAGCCGCCTGGCGGAAATTGTCTCCTTCGTCGCCGTTCATGCGGCTGGAAACAGGGGCGCCGTGTGCCAGCAGGTAGTCCACCGCCGCCTGTCTTACGGTGTCCATGCTGTCCCCATTGCTGATATGCTCCGCGGGATCCATGCCCGCCTGACGGCACAGCGCGGTAATGTCGCTCACGCGCTGACGCTCCGCCACGACGGCCTGGCGGGCGGCCTCGGTGGGGTCGGTGCCCTGCTGTCCGTTGCCGTTTTCCATGCCGCGGGCACTGCCGGTGGGATCCTCACCGCCCTGGCCCTCGGCGCCCTGGGCGGGGGTGCCGCCCTCCGCGTCGATCTTGCGCTGCAGGCCGTCAAACTCTGCTTTTTCCTCCGCCGTCAGATCACGGCCGGCGGCGCGGGCGCCGCTCACAATAGCCTGCTGACGGGCGATCATTTCCTGAATGGTCATGGTTGTATTGCCTCCTCAATGATAAAGATTTTTGTTGATCTGGATCTGCTTTTCATAAACAGAAAGGTTCGGGGCCGTCTGCTCCGGGTCGTCGGCTCTGCCCACGCCCACGGTAGCGTCCGCCGGCACGGAAACAATGGACACCTCCAGCGGCGTCCATTTGCGGGCGATCTGGCAGGGGCCTGTAAAACGTCCGTCCGCGGAGGTCTTACCGGCCACCACTTCCTCCCAGCTGTCCACGCTGTAACGCACGGACGTGGTTTTCAGGGTGCCGGATTTGACTTTGCCGAAAATCTTTTCTGCGTCGTCGTCCGTGTCGAACTCCACTTCTGCCATGCCGCGGTGGTTCTCCACCCAGGCGCGGATCACCTTTCCCACCACCTTGTCGGTGTTGTGGTTGAAAAGCAAAACGCCCACCTCATTCAAGCGGGAGAGATCCGGCGCGTTCTCCGCGTGATCCAGGATTTCCATACCAAACCAACGGCGGTATGGCTCCTCGCTGGAAAAGCTGATCGTGCGCCTGCGGCTGTCCTCCTGGCCCTCTGCGCGGCTGTTGGCCTCAATGTGGCCCATGCTTCGCTGCCCGCTGTTTCTGTCCCTCTTGGGGTCATTTGCCTGCGGTGTTCTGCTGTGCTGCTGTCGTTCCATTTCCAAAAATTACACCTCCTAACTCGACGCCGACAGAGCGGCCATATTCCAGGACCTCGGCCATTTCATTGACGGCCTCTTTCCAGTCCTTGCCCTGTTCCGCGCAAACGTCCTGAAACGTCTTTTGCCCGGATTGCAGGGCGGTTTTTCCGGCGGTGCTTTCCTTGGCTGGGTCGATCCACTTCTTGGGGGCTTTCGTCCAGGTGTGGGAAAGGTATTCCGCCTTTTTATCCCAAAAGCCGGGCATATCAACCAGCCCGGAGAGATAACAGGAGATAACAAAGGTTTCGTACACCTCCGACATGAAATCTGTTAGCAGTTCCACGTCCTCGGTGTATGTGTTTTCGTCCTCAATGGCATTTTGCCGTGCGGAGGAATAGGTGGCCCCGCTCATGTCGCGGCTGACGGCCTCATAACTCAAGCCCTGGCCTGCGGCAATTAGCCCCTGCTGGGTTTTCAGGAACCCGGCTGCGTCGCTGCCGGAACCTTTCGGATCCACCACCTGGATTTCGTCGCCGGCGCCCAGGCTCTGGATCATACCGGGGGCCAGCTTCTTGCCCTCATAGTCCACGCCGCCGTCCGGCGTTCTGGCGCCGCCGCGGCCAAAACCGCCCGCCGGGATTGCCCGCTTGATGAATACGGCCAGGCAGGCCGCGATCCGCTCCTTGACGGAAACGGCGGTTATAAACTCGTTCGTGTCGCGCACTCTGGTGATCGTGGGGGCCATGTCGGACATTTCGCGCAGCTGGCTGGGCCGCTTCTTGGATTTGTAGAAATACACGTCCTTGGCCTCGACGTAAACGGGGTCGTTCAGGCTCCAGCCCTCAATGTCGTATTGATTGATCCAGTAGCCCACCGGCCTGCGCCATTGGTTGTATTCGATCCCGCCCACGACGCGGTTTCCCTGGTGCTTCGGCTTGCTGGCGGTCACGTCCAGTTCGTCCACCTCAATGGCCTGCAGCTGGAACGGGACCAGCCCCTGTTTGGTGTAGCGGTAAAGGAACAGCAGGCCGCCGTCCACCTTTTTGCGGTCTACCGCCATACGCAGCATTTGATTGAAACTCTGTTCGCCGGTCACGTCGCAGTTTCTGGCCTTGCACCATTGGCGCCATGCCTTTTCCAGTTTTTCGTCCAGTTCGTCGTTGCCGGTTTTTGCCTGGAGGGTGTAGCCCTTGCCCACCACGTTGCGCTTGTAGGCATGGAGGATAGACTGGGCAATATCACTGTTGCGCTCCAGGTCACGGGCGCGGGCGCGTACCACGTCGCGGCTGAAACGGTCCGTAACCTCCGCGCTTTCGTTGTGTACCCGCCACCCGGCATTTAGGCGTCCATACCCTGCGGCGTCATATCCGCGCAGGATCTCCAGCTGCTGCCGCCACGCCTCGCGCTCACAGGCGCGGCGCGGGGAAACAGCGGCCACAATTTTGTCAAAGGCTCCCATGGTTACCTCCCGTCAAAGAACGCCACAAAGGTGCGATCCAGCAGGCAGTTGTCCGTCCCGCTGTCGATCTGTGCCTCCAGGTCGTCACGAATGGCTTTCAGCTGGGCCAGGTCCGCCCGCGTCAGGGATCGGCTGCCGATCTTGTATGACTGGCCGCCGGCCAGAACGGCGGAAATGGCGCTGTTTACCTGCTCCAGCATTTCAGCCGCTTTTGTGTTTGTACTCATTTGGTGGCCTCCTGTCAGATCCATGTGTCATTTTGATTGATCCAGTTTTCTTCCTGGGTTTGTCGCGGTTCCTGCTTGGCCGGCTTCCGCGGCTCCGGCGCCGCCGCCTGCCCCTCCACGCTTTTCAGGTACAGGGACCGGACGCCCATAACGTCCGCCGCTGCTGCGGCGTACACCTCGCAGTCCAGGTAATGGTTGTCGGCGTGGGAGGATTTCAGGACCCATTTCTGAACCTCTTTTCCTCCGGATCGCTCGGTTACCTTGTGTTCCGCCGTTACCTGTTCGGCGTATTCCATGTCGCAGTCCTTGTAAACCTGCCAGGAACCTGTCCCGTTCGGCTTCCGCATACGGGCCGCGATCTGATCTTTATACTTGCCGCCGTCCACCAGAACCAGGGTCATGCCGTTGGCCTTACTGCCGGCTTTGTTGATCACGGAGAGGCGGTAATGGGACAGCATGGTGCTGGTGCCCTTGCAGGGCAACACCCAGTCTGAATTGATGGCGCAAAACTCGTAAACTTCGTCGGTCTGGTCGCCGCTGTCCATCAGGGCCAGGTTGACCATGGCCGTGTCGCCGTTCGGCAGGGAAAACTCCACGTTCATGGCCTTTTCCACCTCTGCCATGGAAAGCGCCTGCCCGTGGGCCACGTTCTGGCTGGTCATGTAGTCGCCCCAGGCGCGGATCGTCCAGTACAGGCAATTTTCCTGTACGTCAATCCCGCCGGTAATTAGCTTCGTCCATGGCGGCAGCGTCCACTCCGGCGTTTCCGTCTGCCGCTCCATGACCAACTCCGCGTTGGTTTTCAGCTTCGTGTCCTCCCACGGCTCCGCCAGCCAGCTGTTTGTGAAGTTGTGCAGCAGTTCCGGGTCGTCTTTACTCCGCATGAACTCCCGCGCAATATCGGAAAAACGGGTGAACGGGGAATACAGGGTGTTCAGCCAAAAGGCCACGCTTTTGGGGTTCTTCGTCCGCTGCTTCACCGCCTGCCAGCGGCCAGCCCGTAGCATTTTCCCCTTGTCCTGATCCGTAATCACAGCCCCGCAGGCTTGGCACACATACACGGCCATTTCCGCCCGGTCGGTGTTCTCCGGTACGTCGTCCTTGCTGGGCCATTTCAGGCAGCCGAATTTCAGTTCTATGTACTGCCCACAATGCGGGCACGGGACAAAATAATGCTTTTCAGCCTCCGCCGCCTCTTTGGCTTTCCAGATATGGCCCGTTTTCAGGGTGGGGGTGGAGGCCATAAAGATTTTGCGGTTGAAAAAGGTTTTTGTGCGCTCTCGCGCCAGGGAAACGGGGTCGGCCTCTTTCTTGGACGCGCCCGGAAACTTGTCCACTTCGTCCAGAAACAGGTAACGTATATTCGTACTGGCCAGATCCGCCGGGCTGTTCGCGCCCGTCAGGTACACGGTCATGTCGGAAAACTTTAGCGCCAGTTTCTTGCTGTCGTTCTTCCGCCACTTATCAGCCAGAACCTTGCAGCTTTTCACCATTGGCTCCAGCTTGCTTTCGGTGGTGCGCTCCGCCAGGTCGTCCGACGGGTAAACCACCATGGTCGGGGCCGGATCCTGCGCGATCAGGCTTCCCAGCATATTCTCCATGGCAGACGTGCCGCCCACCTGGGTGGGCTTCACGAACACGATTTCCTCCACCATGTCGTCGGAAAATGCGTCCATGATCTCCACCAGGTACGGGGTCACGCTGTTGCTCCAGGGGCCTGGGATTGCGTTTCCGTCCGGCAGTACGCGGTATTTCGCCGCCCACTCCGAAACCGTCAGGCGCTCCACAGGGCGCAATACTTGAATGGCGTTATAGATCCACGGCGGCACGGTATAGGGTTCCTGCTTGTACTTCCTCATGGCGCCGCGTCCTCCCGATCCTCCATGATCGCACCGTCAGAGAACGCAGCCAGCAGGCTTTCCAACTCTTTCCGCATGGCCTTTTCCATGGCGCGGATTGCCACCGTGTCAGCATAGCCGGACATGGTTCCGGCCATGCGCGGGGGTATATTCATGGCGAATTTCTTAAAGCTGGCCATGAACTCGGTTAGTTCCTCGGTGGCGTGATCTGCCGCCAGGTAACGCCCCTCTGCAATCGCCGTTTTCAGGCGGTGCATCTGGCCTTGGCTTTCTTTCAGTTCAACCTCCGCCTCCAGCTTTTTCAGCGTCAGCTCCGCCGCCCGGCTGTTTTCGCCGGTTTCCTGGGCTTTCGCCTCGACGTATGCCACATAACGCTGGATCGTGGCGCAGGTGCGATATTTGCGGGCACCGCCGCCGGGCGGGATCTCTGTTTCCAGGACGCCCTCCTGGGTCAGCTGTTGCACACGGCGGACCGTTTTCCCCAGCAGCTGGGAGATCACCGTGGTGCTGGACCACTCCGGCACCGTGCCGGACAGCACCGCCGGCTTTTCGCTCTTTGCCCGCTTTCCGGTGCCGCCGGTCTGCTTCTTTTCCGCCACCGGCGCCACCTCCTTTTTGCTCCGGCAGGGTGCCCCGCCGGTTTCGCTTTTCCGGTTTTGGTCGATTTCGTTTTTTTTCGCCGCTCCTTTTTCGGCTTATACCCCCCTACGGGGGTATAACTTTTCCGGCATTTCAAAAAACCGTAACGTAACAGCCGGATTTTTTTCTGTTTTCACAGGGTAAAACGTCGGGCTTTCCTTGCCCCGCACGGCTTTTCCTGCTGGGGAGTACCTACACAGGGGGGTGCGGGGTCCTTAACGGGTGCCCTGGGTGCCCCTCGGCAAAGGCACCCAGGGCGGGAGGGTTAGGCCGGGCCGCCGCGTATGCACACGCCGCAGCGGCGCAGGGTGAAAGGAGGAAAGCCCCCGCGGTACACTCCCCGGCCATGGTGTGGAAAGCAAAGAACCACCGGCCTTTCGGCTGGTGGTTCTCGGTATTCGTTTCAGGGTTTCACCCCTGCGCTGCTTTCCATGCTATCAGTATAGCACGGTCAATAGTCCAAAAGCGTCCAAACTTTTCAGGGGCGATTATTCCGCCCGTGCGGCCCTGCCCGCTGCTGCTTCCGGGCCATGTATTCCTCCAGCAGTTTCCGGTTGCGCTTGTTCTCCAGGATTTTATCCAGGGCGGCGTTGTAGTAGTTGAACACATTGGACCGGCTCATGTAAAGGGCCTCCGCGATCTTATCCCAGCCCCGGCAATCTATGTGACGCATTTCCACCACGGTGCGCTCGGTGGAGTTGGCCGGTAATACGTCGATCAAGTCCATAACGTTCAGGACGGCCTTGGCCATTTCCTCCCGCTGCTCCTCGATCCTGTCCTCCACTTCGGAGATCCGAAAGACAACGGACACGGATCCGTCCGTCTTTGTCGGCTTGGTCGGCGGCGTCAACCTGAACGCGGACCCCGTACTGGGCGCCCGCAGTTCGCTGGAAAGGACGCGGTGGCGCTCCTCCAGGATCCGCTTTTTTCCCCACAGCCGTGTGGTACTGCTGCAGGTATTCCTTGACAGCCTCACGGCCCAGGGTTTCGTCCGTTGTCTTTTTGCTCATTCTCACACCTCGGTAATGTCGTACCCAAAACGGTCCTTTAGCATTTTCTTTTTCATGGCATACTTGGCCGTTCTGGTGGCCTTGCTCTTTACGTCCTCCACGACGAACTCCCAGGGCACCCCGCTTTGTTCTGCGTAGTATGGCGCATGACTTCCGTATAGCTGCCTGTTTGGCGGCTGGTAGTATGTAAAATCCGCCTTGTAGCGGATCGCCCGCACCCGCTTTCCCTCCGTGTCGGTAAACGCTTCCTGCAGGGTGAAATCCACCTGGAGGCGCAGATCACGGATCTGCCCCCTTGCCTGGCGGGCAACCAGAACGTCGAACCTGCGGGCTTCTTTCTGGCTGTCGAAATGCAGGACGGCCCCGGAGGCTGTCACCCGCTCGGTGGGGGTGTTGTGGTATTTCGTGCCTTTTGCTGGATCCTGCGGCGGCGCGGCGGGAGGTACTGGCCCCCGCCGCTGTTTCTGCTGCTCCATGTACTTTTTCATGGCCTGCGCCTGATATTTCGGCGGCAGGTCGGAAACGTTTATGGCCATTACGTTTTCCCCCGGCTTTCAAACTTTCGGAAGCGGTCTTTTATGCAATCGACGCAGGGGTGCAGGCAGCTATGAAAGCCGCGCTTGTTCGTGCCGTGAAAAACCCGCTTTTTGTATTCCCGGCAAATATGCGGTGGTTTCCCCATGGCCTTTTCCTGCTCCGCCTCCGTGCAACTCACGTTCCGGCAGTCGTTACAGTTCACAGGCGGCCGTGGGCTTATTTCGTCCATGATAACAAACATTTTCTATTCCTCCGCCGCGTCTGGGATCTCAACGTACTGCCACGACATGGGCGGACGGTCCAGGCCGAACTCTGCCAGAGGGCTGGGCGCGTCGAACTTCTCCGGTGACTGGACGATCCAGCCGGAAAGCCGCCTGCCTTTTGCGTATTTCAGCAGATCCTCACGCGGAACGCATGACATTTCTTCCAGGTCTTGCATGGTTCGGTATGATACTTCCCCAGGGCAAAGGAATTGACCTTGCACCGCTCCGGTGCCGCTGACGTACACCAGAACGGTCACGGGCCATTCAAGCCTTTCATTTTGCGGGTGTGTCTTTCGGATTTCCAACGTTTTTTCGCCGGCCAGGATCTTCTCCCACCACTCCGGTTTCATGCTCATAAGCACAGCCAGCATATTAACCTCCGTTCTTGCCGGGCAGCGGAATGATCCGGCATTTGTCCGTTGCGAACTCCGCTACATGATGGAGCGCCATGCAGGCCAGCACAATGTCCGCCATAAGCGCGTCCGCGTCCTCTTTCCCGCGCCCGTCCTTGTTCTGTTTCAGAAATCCAGCGGCCAGCACGTTCCCCAGTTCCTCCAGGTTCTTGGCTGCTTCCTGCCAGCGTTCTTTCGGCACGGTGTAACCGATCTCCACTTTCTCGGTGTTTTCCACGGCTCACACCTCCCAGGGGAAAGCAGAGGCAGGGAGATCCGGGAAATACTTCCGCAGATTGTCCTTGAAGAACACAGGGATCTCGTTCTCCTCGCAAAATGCCACAATGTTGTCCACCCACTTGCGGGCGGGCGTCACCTTGTCCTGGCGGTTGCCTGTTTCAGCACCCAGGATCACCCACTCCGGCAGCCCCTCCGCCGCGGCCATGTCCACCGGCCCCAGCAGCGGCTCCATGCTCCAAAAGCTGTTGATGTTCACGCCCTGCATGACGTACATTCCCACCGCGTCCATATTCGCCACGGTGCTGCCATACCAGAAATTGCTTTCGTGGGGCAGGAGGGCCAGGTGGTCCAACTCCAGATACCGGGCCGGGTTCTTTGTCAGGAACAAATAGCGGTGCTGGGGTGCCTTGCGGCAGGCTTCCAGCACCTCCACGATCCAGGAGGTGGGCACCCAGCGCCCAAACAGATCCGCCATGCTGCAAACAAACACGGTCTGCGGTTCCTTTGTGTTCTGCGGCTGGCCCAGGCGGTAGCGGTGCAGGGTGGGCTCGAAACCATACGGGTATGGCGTCGCCTTGATCTTCTCCGGCAGCACATGGAGGCCGCCGGCCAGCGGGGCCGGATCCTCCAGCCCTGCGTTGAAGCGTGTGGCCGTTCGCCTGGCGTAGCAGTACGGGCAGCCATGGCGGCAGCCGGTTACGGGGTTCCAGGACATTGTGGCCCAGTCAATTTTCGTCTTGTTCATTCTTCGTTGCTCCTTTCGCTTTTCCACTCGTTCACTACGCACTCGTTACAGTCAAAACTCTGGCAGTACACGCAAATGTCCATACCGTCGGCCATGGCCGCGCGGACGATTGCCGGGAAATCCGGCAGGTTCACCTTGCGGCGCGGTTTCAGTTCCGCCAGAACGTCGCCCAGGTATTCCGACGCCTGCCAGTCGCCATAGATACGCGCCGGGGCTTCCTGTTCCTCGGTTTCCGGGTTCATAGTCCAGAGGGCAACACACCCGCCGTCCGGGTCATGCTCCCACCGCGCCGGTGTCTGGCTTATGATCTGCCCATCTGCGCCCCGCGTTGTCATGCCTATGGTGGCCGTTCCTTTGGCTATGCAAATAATACTCATGCTTTTGCCTCCTGTTCTAATTCCACGTGGAACCGCTGTTCCAGTTCAAACACGCCGCGCGGCTGGCCTTTGTAATAGCCTTTCATGGGCCTGTCTATCTTCCGTTGCAGGTCTTTCAGGCGCTCCCAATATTCCGGCAGGCTGGCGTACATATTCCGCAGCTCTCGCAGGTTCTTGTTACAGCAGCACCAGCACGAAACACGGTCCAGCACGTCATAAAGGCGGATCGTGCCCTCCAGCCACGAAAACCCGTTTTCATAGCAATATGCCAGGGCGTCGGCTTCCGTCATACCCCACTCCGCCAGCGGGTGCAGTTTATACGGCTTCCGTTCTTTTTTCCAGGCGCGGCGTTTCGTCGGCAGCTATGCCAACGTAAACCATAGCGTCCCGCGCCTCCGCGTACCTGTCTATGGCTTTCAGCTTCCCCGTGGTTCCCCAGCGGCAGAGGCCGCCACACCAGCCATAACCTTGGTGTGTGCCTTTCTGCTTACTGCAAACCGGCCTTTCCAGCATATCGAACAGGAACGGGTTTTCCGGCTCCAGTCTGGTGTACTTGATCCCCAACTGCTCCAGGCGGGGCAGCATTTGATCCCGCGTGTGGTAAATCGCCTCGAACTCCATTCCGGTGTCGTAGAAAACCACCTCGTTCAGCGGGTAGCCCTTGGCAATCAGCGTTAGAGCATGGCCAGGCTGTCCTTGCCCCACCTGACGCTTGCAATATGCCATTTCATTCCGTTTTTGCACCTCCAAACACCGCCAGGTCATAACAGGTCTGTTTTCCGACGTACTGGCACCACGCCCATTCCAGCATGGCGCCGCGGCTGTCCTGGTAGTCCTGCATGAACAGAACCACGTCCGCCGCCTCCATCATGGCAAAACACAGGCGCATATAATCCACGGGGCGCAGCCCCTCCGGCGCCGTGGCGGGGTTCAGAACGATATGGCCCGCCGCCGTCAGCTTCTTTTCCGCCTCGCAGAACTTCGCTTTATAATGCCTGTCCCCGGTGATCTTGCCGGATATGTAGATTTTCACAGAAAGCCCTCCTATTCGTTGAATATCTCGAAATACTCTTGGTATGGGTAACCGCTGATCTCATGCCACCCGCTCCTGCAGGTGGATCCGTCGTCGAACTTATACAGCACAGCACCTTTTCTGGCTTTTGGGTCTTTTCTCCAGCTGGACGCGGGCACGGCGGTGTATGTGATTTCCGGCTTGTCCATGTTCTGCGTTTTGCTGTACCGCTTCCCGCGCTTGCCGATCTCTCTGTACCTCTCCATGGTGGAACGGCTTTCTTTCATCAGGTAGGCGGCCAGCTTGTAGTGGTTGCCGCGCCTGTCCATAGGCTTGAAGCTGATACCACCGCCGCCTCTTGGGACATTCTCCCACGCCTCCGTGATGATCTCCGGATCCATGCGGGAAATGATAACGTGAATGTGCGGGTTGGTCATGCGCTTGGTTTCTATGACCACCACGGCCTTGAACGTGATCCCGCGCTTTTTGCAGAGTTTCCGCAGGTTCCGCAGAAAGGCGGCCTTGTTCTCCAGGACCTCCTCGAAAGAACTGACCTTGACGTAGTAGTGTAAAACGGCGTGGAGATCCCTATGGCCGAAATTGGCGTTTATATCCCAGCGCAGGTGTTCCTCTGCCACCCGCTCGTTGATCCGCTCCTGCTTCTCGGTGGTGTGCCCAGTATTGGGGCCGCGCTTCACTCCTTTGGTGTGAACCCGGAAAGATTGCATTTTCTTGTGTTCGACACACGGACCAGCTTTCACCACCCTATGAACGTAGGCCATGGGTGCCTCCTTTTCTGCTGCTGGTCACTCTGCTAATTGCTCTTACCGGTGCTATACGGGGCCGTGGCCCCGTTGCTTTTTCCGGCTTGTATTCCGTCCGGGAACCTGATATAATATAGGTATATCGGACGGTTTTCCGTCGTCTATATTGCCACCTGCGTCGTGTTGACAGCACCGGGCGCAGGTGGCTTTTCTTTTTATGCCAGGTAATCCTTGGCCATTTCCAGCAATTCCGCCGCGTGGTCCTGGTCAATGATTTTGACCTTGCCGGGCTTCTTCGGATCTGCGTCGATGGCCCAGCACGTTTTCTTTGCCAGTATTTCCCGCTTGTTCAGTTCCTTGTCCAGTTCCTTTTTGTAATAGTCCTGTTCTTTACGCCAGGCCACAAACTGTTGGAACTCCTCAACCGTCATTTTACAGTTATTTCCACATTGTCCTCCTTGCGGCGTGTCGAATATTCTTTCGGTTGCCATTTGTGCATAGTCGGGGTTGATCTCGCAGCCTATGAAATCGCGCCGCAGGCGCTTGGCCACCACTCCGGTGGTGCCGCTCCCGGCGAACGGATCCAGGACCGTGCCGCCCAATGGGCTGCCTGCTAAAATACAGGGTTCAATCAGCTTTTCAGGAAACACGGCAAAATGGGCGCCGCGAAAGCCGTTTGTGCTTACGGTCCACACGTCCCGCTTGTTCCGGCGGCCCGTCTGGTTTTCTCGGTTCCCGTGGCTCTCGCGCTCCACCTGGGCGCTGTTGTCGTGTGCCCGCCCGCCGGTGTAGGCACCGCCGCCGCGGAACGTCCTGGCGTTTCCCTTGGTTGATGTAACGGGTTCGCTGATCGCCGCCGCGTCGAAATAATAGCGTTCCGATTTGGAAAGCAGGAAAATATATTCGTGGCTCTTGGTGCAGCGATCCCGGACGCTCTCCGGCATACAGTTGGATTTGTTCCATATAATATCCTGGCGCAAATACCACCCGTCTGCCCGGAGGGCAAAAGCCAGCTGCCAGGGAACGCCGATCAGGTCTTTGTATTTGTAGCCCCGCGGCGTATGCTTTGCCGTGTGGCCGCAGGAATTACGGGTGTTCGTCGGCGGCTGGCTCCCTGATCTGGTGGCGTAACTGTCGCCCATGTTCACCCACAGGGTTCCGTCTGCCCGCAGAACCCGCCGGACCTCACGGAAAACGGAAACCAGCGATTGCAGGTATTCCTCCACGCTGGTCCAGGGCGTTCCACACGGCCCGCTCCCATTCCTTTGCCCAGCCGGAACAGGCTTTCCGTACTGCGTTAATCACCACGGCCTCGCCGTCGGCCTCCCACAGCAGGCGATCCTTGTCGATCACGTCCGCGCCGATATGCTCCGCCGGATCCCGCTCGATCATGTCCACCAGGTACAGGGGAACGCCCCAGCAGGCACCGCCGCCAGGCGGCTGGTAAATCTGGAACCCCTGCATAATCACCGGCACCATGGTGACCTCCTCGCCGCGGTCACCGCCGCGCCAGTGGTCCATATCGTCCGCCGCCGTTTCTCTCAAAACCAGCTGCGGCTCCGTGTCCTTAATGATCGACGTGGGCATATCTCGCTCCGGGATCATGCCCATGTGTTCCACGATGGTGGCCAACACCTTGCGCGGCAGCAGGGCGCGGTTGGCCATAGCAAACCAGTGATCCGTGTAAATGGCCACGTCGTTGCCGGTGTTCAGGACGGTGTACCCGCCCGCTTTGTAGGCTCTTTTGATGGCGCGGATCAGCCCGCCCTCGTTAATCAGCATTTGAAACCCTCCTTTTATATAAGGTGCGGCATAGGCACCGGCCTTTCCTCCTTGTCGGCCCTCCACACCTCTGCGTCCCGTATTTCTGTCCAGTCACAGCCCCAAACCTCCGCCGCGTTCAGCAGGGCGGCAAAATTGGAACCGTGCGGCACCACGACGGTGCCATATTTCCGGCTTACCACTCTGGCGCAGCCGCTGGCCTGCCAGCGTTCCCGCCGTGCCCGCTCCGTCACAGACGTTTCATACTTGCGGGCGGCCTCGCGGGTTACACCCCGCCCCAGGCGTTCACCGTACATTCCCATGTTTCCATGGCCTCCTTGACTGCCTTGGAGTAGTCGGTGGAGGTGATCCCGCTGTCCCATGCGCTTCTCGCGCCGCCCTCGCCCATGTTGTAGGCCATGGCGGCCTTTTCGACGCTGCCATACTTGGCCAGATACAGGCCCAGCTTGTAGCAGCCGCCTGCGATATTCCCGGAGGTGGTGGTGGGGTCCAGCCCCGTGGCCGCCTGGATCTCCGCATGGTAGGAACCGCCGGGGCCGGGGTTTAACTGCATGATCCCCACCTCACCAGAGGCGCCCACGGCGTCCATGTCGAAATTGCTTTCCGTCTGTGCCACCGCCAGGGCCAGAGGATAGGGGCAGCCGTATTCCTCGCAGTACGTCCTCATGTAGTCCTGCCATTCGTATGGCATAGGAACCGCCAGGGAGAAATAACCCTGCGCCAGCAGCGCCTCCTCGATCTTTTCCGTTTCCTGCGGGCCCTCCATGTCCTCCTCCGCCGCCGCGGTGAACAGCAATTCCGTGGGCAGGATTGCCGCCGGGGCCGCCGACGCTTCCGGCGCGGCAGGTTCCGCCGCCGGTTCCTCGCTGTACGCCTTGGCCACCATGACCACGCAGACGGCAACGAACAGCGCCAGGGCGATAAAGACCAGAACCTTATTGCGCCGGCGGGCTTTGCGCTCCCGCTCCGCCGCGCGGGCGGTTCTGCGCTCCTTGGCCGCCTTGACCTCCGCCGCGGCCTGTTTCAACTCACGGGCGGACACCGCCGCCCGGTAAACGGCCAGATCGTCCTCCACGGCAGAGATCCGCACCCCCTGGGTGGTCTGCTCGGTGGTGATGGCCGCCACGTCCTGCTCCAGCTTGTCCACGCGCCGCTCCATGCGGCGGGCATATTTTTCGCCTTTCTGGCTCATTTCTTCGTTACCTCCTTTTTTTTGGTGGCCCGCCCGGTCACCTCATAGGTGATACCGAACCGGCGGCGTCCGCACTCCGAACAGGTGATTTTCTCACACCTCTGCGCGACGGGTTTTACAGTCTTACCCCTGGCCGCCAGATCGACGGCGCAGGGCTTACATAACAGCTTTGTCATTCGTCCGCGCCCCTTTCGTCAATATGGGCGGCGCACATATCAGCCTCATGCAGCCGCCACACCCATGGCGTTGCGTCCATGGCTGCGGACAGGTCCCGCAGGTCTGTGCGGGCCGCCGCGTCATAGGCTCCCATGTGCCAGCGGATTGCCAGGGCTTCGTGATCCTCCAGCCGGATAAACCGGGCGATCTGGTACAGGCTCTTTTCTCCGTGCCCCAGGGGGAGGGGATCCCGGAACGTATAACCCAGGTAGTCCTCCCACACACCCGTTTCCGGGTTCCTGCGGCGTTTTCTTTCAATGTGGTACACGCCTGCCTTGCACACGTCATGCAGCAGCCCCAGGATCGCCACGGTTTCCTCCTCCCGCTCGGAGATGGGGGCAGGCCCCAGCGCGTCCCTTGGCGTCAGGTCGCGGATCGTGATTTCCCGCAGACGACGGTAAACGTTCAGGCTGTGAATAACCAGGCCACCGGGGAAAGCGCCGTGGTGCTTGGCTCCCGCCGGGGCCTCGAAAAAGTCCGTTTCATTCTCCAGGCGCTCCAGCAGTTCCTCCGCACCGTCGCGGTGGACGCTGGCCAGAAACAGATCCTTGAAATGTTGGGCCACGGTTTGCAGGCCGTTTCTTTCTAAAAAATCAGACATTTGCCGTTCCTCCTATGCTTCCGGGGCTTCGTTGCCCCAGGCGTCCCAGCCGTCAGCCCTCTGGCGGGCGAACATTTCCAGCCTGGGCACGTCGCCCAGCAGTTCCACGATCCGCTGGCGGGTTTCGTCCGGCTTCTTGCTGTGCCCCTCGAACGGGGCTTCTATAATCTGGTGGACATTGTGGGCGCGGATCTGCGTCTTTGCCTTAAAGCCCGGCGTGACGCCCAGCAGGCAAACCTCCGCGTTTGCGCGGGTGTAGGCACCCAGCCCCATGAAATTGCCGCCCTGCTTGCGGTTCTTTTTGACCCACACGAAAGCCGCTGTTTTGTATGTAAAGCCCCACGCCTCCATGACCTTTATGGCCTCCGTGATATTGGGGAACGTTGCCCACATAAAGCAGGCTGCCCCCTCTCGGACGATTTCGCGGACCGGCAGGGCGCATATTTCCGCGGTGGTCATGGTTGGGTAATGCTGTTTTGCAATCCCGTGGGAACTTTTTGTGTTCCCTCCCTGGGAATATGCCCACGGCGGATCCGCATAGATCACGCTGTACTGCTTGGCGGGGAGGGGGATATGGTCAGGCATGGCCGTTCACCTCCCGCTTTCCGCTGGCGGCTTGATCTACCACGAAATAAAGGGCCTCCACGTTTGAAAATGTCGTAGCCCGTGCCAGCCCCTCCGCCTCCGCAATCATCAGATCCGCGTCAAGCCCTAATATTTCAGCCGCAGCCCTGACGGCCTTTTCCGCCTCCAGGTATTCGTTGATTGCGGCCAGCTGCGGGGAGGTGTAGGTCGTCACCAGGGCCGCGGTCATGTCGTTACGCTCTGCCATGTGCCTGCCGCCTCCTCTCCATGGCGGTGGTGACTTCCTCCACCATGCCGCGCTCCCGCAGGCACTCAACGGAAAGGCGGTGCGCCTCATGGTACAGCTGCCCGCCCGCCGCGTCGTGCGTCGTGATCGTCAGGATCGGGTGCCCCAGGGAGGAGGAAAGAAACGCTTTCGTGTGGCCGTCGTCCGTCGTCCATTCCAGCCAGTAGTCCGGGCGGCCATTCGCTTTCTGGAAATCCACGCGGCGCATACCCGGTAGGGGCTTGTATGTCGCCACCAGATTGTAAAGGCTGGTTTTGTTGGCTTTCAGCCTCAACACGGGGCCACCTCCGTTCTGTACCACTCCAGGATCCGCTTGGCGTACTTCTTGCGGATCCGCTTCTTTTTGGTGTGGCGGTAGCGGTTATAAAGCGGGCGGTTGTCAACCGACGCCCAGCGCAGCGCCGTTTCCATTTCCTGCTGTGCTGCCACCTCCGCCGCCACCTGCTGGATCCATCTGCAGAAACTGTTTACCGTGGTCAGAACGCCCGCCGTAATCTCGTGGATCGCCTTGGCCAGTTCCTCACAGTTTGCCGTGGCCTGCTCCGTGTTTATGCCCATCTGTGGCACCAGCATGGTGTTTTCATTCATGTGGAAAGCCCTCCCCATTCTCCCAGCCCAGCAGGATATTGCGGGCCATTAAACTTAGGTCGTCCATTGCGTCCTCCAACTCCAGCAATTCCCCGAAAGAGATCCCGGCAGCCTCCAGTCTGCCCCGGAAATTCTTGGCCTGTTCGGTTGCTTCCGCGACGGCCCGACGCTCCTTTTCTGCGTCCTCCGCCGCGTATCTGGCTTTTCGTTCCGCCAGGTTGGCCTCTCCGGCCATGATCTGCTGGCAAAGTTCTTTTGCGCCCTCCAGGGTGAAATACTCATGCCCAGCTGTGTAAATCGTTCGGCCCTTGCCCTTGATGTCATTGGCCGCCACATAGAAAGCCGGGAGGCCAACCTGCTCTCGCTTCTGATCTTTGCGAATCCAGAACATTACGCCGTCCTTTCGCCCCTCTCGCGTCTGCCCGTCCTTGCACAAGAACTTGATTTCTTTCCTTTTGCCCATTGCGTTGTATCTCCTTTTCAATTCTTCCGTATCAGGTGCCCGCCTGCTGGGGCTTGCCTCTGCGTCGGAGGTTAGCCTGGAAACGGCGTTGCGCCAGTTCCGGGTCATAGGCGGGGCGCTGGTTACGATCCAGCTTTTCGCCGTCCTGGCCTCTCCGTAATTCTGCATAGATCGTTTTTCTGGATTTCCCCAGGTGCGTGGCGATCTCCGCCACACTTCGCGTAATTGCGCCACGCCTTGGCGATATACTCCCGCTCGGCGGGGCTAATGTATTTTTCGCTCATGGCTTTTTCACCGAAGAAGTCGCCGGGGCCCCGGAGCTTCAGGTCCTCCTCGGCGATGCGGAAGCCGTCGCTGGTTGGGTCAGACCTTCAGCCGCCGTTTCGTGTCCTCGGTTGGGATGTCCTGACAGCAGGATGCAGTAGCTCTTAGCCTGACCACGTCCTACCCGGCCACGCAGCTGGTGGAGCTGGCTCAGGCCGAAGCGCTCCGCGTTCTCCACCACCATCAGCGTGGCGTTGGGCACATCCACGCCGACCTCCACCACGGTGGTGGACACCAGAATGTCGCTCTCCCCGGCGGCGAAGGTCTCCATGATCTTTTCCTTCTCCCTTGGCTTCATACGCCCGTGGAGTACGGCCATCCGCAGCTCGGGAAGGTATCCTCCTGTAGCGCCTTGGCGTAGGCCGTGACGGCCTTCCGCTCGTCGGGAAGGGTATCACCGTCCCCCCACCAGCGGGCAGACGATGAACACCTGATGGCCCTCCTGCACCTGCTTGCGCAGGAAGGCGTTGATCCGTGGGCGGTAGCTCTCCCCCAAGGCAAAGGTATCCACCTTCTGCCGTCCCGGCGGCAGCTCGTCGATGACCGACACGTCCAGATCACCGTAGATCATAAGAGCCAGCGTGCGGGGAATCGGCGTGGCCGACAGCACCAGCATATGGGGGGCCTCCGCCTTCTGGCTCAGGGCCGCCCGCTGGTTGACGCCGAAGCGGTGCTGCTCGTCCGTCACCACCAGCCCCAGCCGGTGGTACTGCACGTCCTCCGTCAGCAGGGCGTGGGTGCCAATGCACAGGTCGATGCGGGCCTCCGGCCAGCCCTGCCAGCGTCTCCCGGCGCTCCTTGGTCCGGGTCGAGCCGGTGAGCAGGGCGCAGGTCATGCCCAGCCGGGCCAGCAGCGGCGACAGCGTCTCTAATGCTGGCGTGCCAGTATTTCCGTGGGCGCCATGAGGGCGGTCTGCCAGCCGCTTTGGGCGGCGAACCACGCGCAGCCGGCGGCCACCATGGTCTTGCCGCTGCCCACATCGCCCTGGCACAGCCGGTTCATGGGCCGGCCGGAGGTCATATCGCCTACGGCATCCTCCACGGCACGGCGCTGGGCGTCCGTCAGTGTGAAGGGCAGGGCGTTATAAAAGGATCCATGGAGACCCGGCGCGGCACGCCGGGCCGGCCACCGTCTCCCGCCGCTGGCGTAGCAGAGACAGACCGCAGGTCAGCAGGAACAGCTCCTCGAATACCAGACGGCGCCGCGCGGTGTTCAGCGCCTCAGGCGAATTGGGAAAGTGGATGTTTTCGTAGGCGTAGCCGATGTAGCACAGCTGGTGCGCGCGGCGTATCTCGTCGGGCAGGACGTCCTCCGGCAGGTCGCGGCACTCGTCCAGCCCCTGCCGCACGGCCTTGGCCATCATGTCTGGGTGATGCCCGCCGTCAGGGGATAAATGGGCATGATGCGGCCGGTGAGCAGCTGCTTCCCCTCCGTCTCCAGCAGGGGATTGACCATGCGGCGGCGCACACCGCCGCCCTCGGCCTTGCCGTAGAAGATGTCCCGGATAGGGTAGAACTGCGAACGGTCTTCCATCGGCGGGGATAGTAGGCGATCAGGTCGCCCAGTGAAAACGCCAGCTTTTCAAAGGCCTTGGCCCGGCCCCTCGCCCACGCCCCTGATATAGCGGATATCGGTATTGAGATCGGCCATGGTGCCCTCCTTTGCGGTTTTATACA
>VOFG01003765.1_pt1 | contig 42262 bp, 70 predicted proteins | sample 5384171 | NCBI WGS metagenome assembly VOFG01 (sample SAMN12384726, study PRJNA508395) | human gut metagenome | isolation source: healthy gut F | host: Homo sapiens
ATATTCCATATAGTATATTAACTTCTGCCAGACATTATACACAATGGGGGAGTGCGAATGAAAACTTATTTGTTCGCATTCGTAAGGGGACAAATGGGGAAGAATTTCAGAAAAAATTGCTGCTCTCCGTATCAATGATATTGAGAAGGAAAATGAATTGGGAGAGCTATTATTGACCCCGCTATCGGCTTTACGCTATTCCGGTTATGTATCTCGGGAAGATACCGTGATTACTTTTAGCTATATCTTATATTTTTCATTAGCCGGTGGATTGGTCATTATCTGTTCGTTATTTAATTATTTGACTCTCTATATCAGTCGGTTATATATGCGTAGGCGTGAAATGGCACTTCGCAAAGTGAATGGAGCAGGTAATAAAGATTTGTTTGTTCAGTTGACCGTTGAACTATTGATTGTTCAGTTTATAGCTTTGGTAGCCGGATTGTTCTTTATTGAAATATGTATGTCCCGTTTCCTCGAGTTCACACGAATAGCTCCCAACTCTTATTATGGAGAGATTTTAGTATATCTGTTTATCGTGATAGCTTTGTCTCTTTTGTTGGCTCAGATACCACTATATCATTTTCGTCGCCGAACTTTGCAAGACGCTGTCAAAGGGAAAGTTTCAGTAAACAGACCGTATGCTTTCCGTAAGTTCGGGATTGTTATACAATTGATAGTCAGTCTTGTTTTCATATTCTGTACAGTGGTTATAATGAAACAGATTTATTTCCTGAAGCATACAGACTTAGGAATGGAACGTCATAATATTGCCAATGTTGCATTATGGAGAGGTGATATAAAACAGTGGGGCGGTAAGATAGCAGCTTTACCTATGGTGACCGAAGTTCTGCCTCCCCGTTATTTTTCCGATTATCCCTACCGGACCAATGATGTATGCGGAAATGAACCATTGGGAGGATATGTCTGAAGCAGTAGAAGAACCTATAACTATTGGCATAATGCCTGCAATGAAGGATTTCTTTGATTTTTATGATTTGAAATTAATTGAAGGCGAACTGCTCTCAGAAAAGAATGCTCCCAATGATATTGTAATTGATGAAAATACACTTCGGATATTTGGTTGGAACCAAGGAGTAGGAAAGACTTTGGGATATGAGAAGGATGGCAAAATTCTTCATTCATATAGAGTGGTAGGAGTTGTCCGGAATTTCTGTTATCAACCGCCTACAAGTATTCCGGGATGTATCGCTTTACAACAACCTCAAGCACAAAATTATCTGCTGTTTCGTGCCAGTATTTTGTTTAAATTTGAGGAAGGTTCCTGGCACGAATGCCGGAAAGCGATTGAGGCCATGCATAAAGAAGATTTTCCGAATGCCTATTTACGATTGTTTAATGAGGAGGAAGAATATGATAAGTATCTCCGTTCGGAAAGTGCTTTAATGAAGCTGTTGACTTTCGTATCATTAGTTTGTATTCTGATCTCTTTGTTCGGAATATTCTCATTGGTTACATTATCTTGTGAACAACGTCGTAAGGAGATTGCCATACGTAGAGTCAACGGGGCACAGGTATATCATATTCTTCATCTATTTTTCCGTGAGTATTTATTGTTGCTGGCAACAGCTGTTATAATAGCTTTTCCTATCGGATACGTTTTAATGAAACAATGGATTGATCGGTATGTAAGGCAAACGCCGATTGAGGTATGGATATATGTAGCTATATTTGGAATTATAGGATTTTTTTATCTTACTATGTATAGGCTGCCAAGTATGGAAAGCTGTTTTGCAGAATCCGGCAGAAGTAATTAAGAATGAATAATAATTAATGGTGATATTATGATTACACATTATTTAAAAGTAGCTTTTCGTAACTTAGTAAAATACAAAACGCAGACACTTATCAGCATAATTGGATTATCGGTTGGTTTTACTTGCTTTGCGCTTTCCGTATTATGGATTCGTTATGAAATGACGTATGATAATTTTCATGAAGGAGCAGACCGTATTTATCTGGCAGGTGATAAATTTGATTTGCAAGGAGACGGATTCTCTTATTATTCGTCAAGTTTGTTGGCTGATTATATAATGAAAAACTGTCCGGAAGTAGAAAAGGCTTGCCATATAATACAAAAAAACATAATACCCATTGAATATGAGAAAATGTATATCAGACACAACAATTAAGAGTTGATTCAAACTTTGTCTCAATCTTTAATATTATTGTATTAGAAGGAAGCAACCGTATGAGATTAGAGAATAACCAGATTGCTATTACTGATAAAATTGCTAAGCAAATATTTGGAACTGAATCTCCGATAGGTAAGCAATTGATATTTCCTAATACAAATAATACAAAGATGACAATAGTTGCAGTGGTAAAATCATGGGAAGGTCATTCTTTATATCCTTTTGATATATTATTACCTTATGAGGATCAAGATCCACATTGGGGGAGTCAACAATGCCATACACTTTTCCGTATTTACCCTAATAGTGATATAAATGCATTGGAGAAAAGATTGGCTAAATATGAAGTGCAACAAGACTCATATAAACAGTTAATGTCTACTCCTATTGCTTTATTATCTACCTTACGAAGTACACATCCGAGAGAAGATGTTAATGTCAAATTGAATCATGTTCGTCTTTTGCTTGCATTGGAGCTTTGGTTATTATTTGCGGATTATGTAACTATTTAACAATGCTTGTAACCCGTATCCGAATGCGCAAGCGTGAATTGGCATTACGGAAAGTAAATGGAGCTTCTAATGGTAGTTTCTTTCATTACTTCTTTGGGAATTGGTATTGTTGCTCATTGTATCATCGGGATTAGGACTTATGATAATAGAACTAATTTTGCCGGGTTTTAGGATCTCTATCACAAATAGCCGAGGATACTTCATACTTTTATAGTGAAGTGTTTGTATATATATTATTATTGTTACTGATAACAATGGGTTTTGCAGCTATACTTGTGCGCTATGTCAGCAAGCAGTCATTGCTTGATAGTATTAAACACAAATCAAATCTTCATCTTTCCGGCTGGTTTTATAAAGGTAGCATTGTTTCCTTTCAATTATTTGTTAAGTATTGGTTTTGTGTTCTGCACTATGGTCATGATGAAGCAGCTCAATTATCTATTGAATTCCAAAGAATTGGGATTGGAGAAACATAATGTGGGAGCCATAGCTTCCGGTTATGGATTTGAAGGTGTTCCTTTTAAAGAGATACTAAAGCAGATGCCTGATGTAACAGAATGTTTATGTGGCTTTTATACTCCTATTCCTAAATCGTCATTTTCTTCTTATGAATTGAGGGAATGGGAAGGACAGACTGATAAAGAACAACGAATCAAATTAGAGAATGAAACAATCAATCAGGATTATGTTGATTTTTTCAGATAGACGTTATAGAAGGTGATATGTTGGATGAAAAAAGACGGACAAGGGTAGTGGTAATCAATGAAGCTGCCGTAAAAGCTTTTCGGTTGGGATCATCCGATAGGTAAGAAGATACACCTGAACGAAAAATGCACAGTGAAAGGGGTTGTTAAAAATATATATTATAATGCTCCGATTTATCCAGTGATTCCGGCTGTATTCTTTTTGCCGAAGGATAAGCAAAAACGTGAAACAGAGGGCCCATTTTCTTTTTAAATTTAAAGAAGGTACATGGAAAGACAGTATACCAAAAACTGCAGGAAGAGGCGCATAAGGACAATATGGATGCGGTATTGAACTTGATAAATATGGAAGATACCTATAATGAATACATGAAAGTCAGAAAACACATTAAGCAAGTTACTGAGTGTTGTTTCTCTTATCTGTATCGTGATTGCCGTATTTGGCATATTCTCCTTAGTGACGTTACCATGTGAACAGCGCCGGAAAGAGATTGCTATCCGGAAAGTAAACGGTGCAAGTGTAAAGGTCATTTTGAACTTATTTTTTAAAGAGTATTGATTTTACTTGTCATAGCGTCATTCATGGCCTTTCCATTAAGTTATCTCATCATGAAACTGGCTCGAAGGATATGTAAAGCAGACTCCGATAAACTCTTTGGATATATGGAGGAATATTTATGTAATGCTTCTTATCATTTTCCTGAGCATTATTTGGAGAGTATGGAAAGCAGCCCGGCAGAATCCGGCAGAGGTGATTAAAAGTGAGTAAGAATATTATTTAATAAAAGCAATATGAAGAATCAGTTATCAGCTATCAAGGCTTTATCCCGTTTTAGAATTTATACGATAATAAATATTATAGGGCTTGCGATTAGTGTAGCGGCAACATTAATAATCGTACGTTATATCCATCAGGAGATAACAGTTGACCATTTCTGTAAGGACCTGGACCGATTGTACTTGCTGACTATTCAAAGGAGTAATGGCAGCATTTCAATCACAGATAATACAGACAGGAATAATGATCCTAATTTTATTGATCCGATGAAGAATCCGGAAGTAGAAGCATATTCTTATAGTGTTTCTTTTGACGATGATTATATTGTAGTCGATAATCACCGTTACCAGGCCAATGTTTTGGTAACTGATAGCTTGCTTTTGCAGTTGATGGACTATCCGATAGTTTCGGGAATTAAAACTATTCAGAAACCGGATGATGCAATTATTACCCGAAAATATGCCTAAACATCTTTTTGGTGACGAAACCCGATAGGGAAACAATTGTTTCATCGTCAGGTTCTGTACTTACCATTCGTGGCATTGTGGATGAACCGAGTACCAAGGCTTCTTTACAATTTGATTTGATAACTCCTGTGAATCAGGGGAAATATACAGACTGGAGCCGAATGGGATTCTGCATGGTCACGGTTGACAAACGGAACAGACCTGAAAAAGTATAATGAAAAGATCTCCAAACCACAGTCATTGATTTGTTTTACAGTCATTCACCTATACAATTCAGGCTTTTTCCATTGAAAGGATTGTATTTCAATAAGATTGTCGAACCTTCGGCATCCGGTTTTTTTTAAGAGGGAATATCAATCATGTGACGATTCTGACTGTAGTGGCTTGTATGCTGTTGCTGGTCGGAATCTTCAATTTTATCAATATCTACACGGTTATTATACTGAAGCGGGCGCGTGAGTTTGGAGTTAAAAAGGTATATGGTGCGAGCGGCTTTCAGATATTTATCCAGGTTTATGTAGAGAATATATATATGGTGGCAGCCGCCTTGCTTATCATCTGGATGCTGATCGAAACTTCAGCCGGGATATTCGCAACGGTATATTCAATTCCTGTAAAACCGGATATCGTTTTTTGATCTGTCGCTGTCTCTCATTTTATTATTCGTATTGCCGTTGGTGACGTCTGTCTTTCCTTTTTTTACGTTACAACTATTCTTCTCCGATCACTTCTTTGCGTTCTGTAAATGCCGGAGGAAATTCAATTGTTTCCGTGCAGTATTCTTATTTATTCAATATGTCATTACGTTCAGTCTGATAGTAGTCGCATTGTTTTTGTTCGCCAGTTGTACACAATGCTGAATGCGGATTTAGGATATCAGGCAAAGAATATCATTTCATGCCAGTTCCTGTCATACGAGACACAAAACAGGAGGTATGCAAGTGATGAAGAATGGCAGAAAGAGCACGATTTGGAACAGCAAAAGAACAAGTTATTAAGCAGAAAATGAATGCGTGTCCTTTGTTCGTTACATGGAGCTATGGGGAAATTCCTATCAATCTGGAACCTTACATTAACTTGGAAGCGGATAACGGAGAAAAACATAAAGTAGCCCTTCATGAATGCCGATAAAAGTATATGGATATGTTTGGATTGAAACTGAAAGAAGGGAAGAACGTGGAATGATAAAGATCAGTTTGCCCAGTATAAAATGATTATCAACGAAACAGCTAAGAAAGTTATTTCAAATAAAGAATATAAGGAGGCTTCATTACAGCCGGAATCACGTTTGTGGTGGAGTATGGGGATAGATGAGAGTAAAAATCCTGCTTTCAGGTAGTAGGTGTGATAGAAGACTTCCGGACCGGACACTTATCTATGGGGGATGCATCCTTTGGCTATTATTATATGATGAAGGAGAAACCCTACCGAACCCCTTTAATGGCTAAAATAGCCGAAGGTAAACGCAAGGAAGCCATTGATTTTCTGAAGGAGTACACATGACGAAGTAATGGGACAGGGGAGTTTGATTACTCCTTCGTGGAAGATGAAGTTGAAAAAGCTGTACGATGAAGATAAAAGAGCCACTCAGATCTACGTCACCTTTGCCGGACTGGCTATCTGCGTATCCTGTCTCGGCCTGTTCGGTCTGTCGTTGTATGACATTCGCCAGCGCTACAGGGAGATTGCATTGCGTAAAGTGAACGGAGCTACCGGCAAACAGATCGCTTTGTTATTGGTCAGGAAGTATCTTTATATTTTGGGAGCCGCCTTTGTTGTCGCTATTCCTTTGGCCTATTATATCATTCATGATTATACCAAAGACTTTACGGTGAAAGCTCCAGTAGGGGAGTCGATATATTTATAACAGGTTTTATCCTTACATTGCTAATCTCTTTAGGAACATTGTTATGGCAGGTTCGCAAAGGCTGTCCGCATCAATCCGGCATTGATAATGAAGAGTGAATAAATACAATGTTTTTTGTTGTTTTTAGTTTAAAAGACAATTGAATAAATTATCTTTGCACTATTCGAATTTTATATCAAATAGGAGAATGTGTATGAATAGAATGAAAGTTTTTTATTGTTGGCAGTTATGATTGGTTTTAGTTCATGCCAGTCGAGAAGTAAACAAAACATAGAGCAGGAGGTAGAAGTTGACAGTTTGTCGAGTAACCCGACTGAAGAGATAAAAAATAATAACCGGAGTTGTAAAGGACACTTCAATGAATAACTTTATGCTAATTACCTTGCAAGGAGATACACTCTTTATTAGTACAATGGATCAAGAGCCAAACGATGTAGCAGGCTTTGAGTTAGGAGATACGGTGAGAGTGAATTATATAGAAGAGGAGGAAGAACCCGGGTTAAATACTATACCGACCGCTCAAAAAGTGATTGTGATAGGAAAGAAAAACCGGAATCAATAAATAATTAATCTAACAATAACGTAGAATTATGAAAAAAGAAAATGTTGGCAACAACTTTGTTGACAGGGCTATTGGCTGCATGTAGTGGAAACTCTGCTTCCGTCACAGGAGTATGGATTGAGCCTATCCCAGGAATGGAAGACCAAGTGCAGGGTGATAAACTGGAAGAAGGTGGTATTGCATCTTCCGTTAATATGGCTACATTAGTTTATAAAAATTGGAAGCAGGAAGGTGATCAACTGATTCTGGCAGGAAACAGTATTGGCAATGGGCAGACAATTGAGTTTTATAGATACAATGAAGATAAAAAAATAACGGCTGACTCGTTAGTTTTGGATAATCGGGGAATGGAGATTCGCTATGCGAAACAGAAATGATGTAATTTAATATGTGAACATACATTTTATCAATAAATAAAAAAAAGCTACTTCCCTTTTTATGGAATCAGGAAAGTAGCTTTTTTATATGATTCTAATACTGATTACAAAATATCCAAAGCCTTGAATGCTTTTACTAACTTCTCAACAGCACGGTCAATCTGCTCTTTTGTATGAGTAGCCATTAATGCCACACGCACCAATGTGTCTTGTGGAGCACATGCGGGTGGAATAACCGGATTTATGAATACCCCTTCATCGAAAGCCAGTTTAGTAACCATGAAAGTCTTGTCTGTATCACGTACATAAAGAGGAATGATAGGTGATTCGGTAGCACCGATTTCGAAACCTGCCTCACGGAAACGTTTCAAAGCATAGTTGGTAGCTTCCCACAGAGCTTCGAGTCTTTCCGGCTCATTCTGAATGATATGAAAGAGCTTCTAAAGCAGATGCAGTAGCAGCCGGAGTATTGGATGCACTAAATATATATGTACGAGCATTGTGACGCAACCAGTTGATGATAGAAGAGTCAGCAGCGATAAAACCACCGATAGAAGCCAAAGACTTGCTGAAAGTACCCATAATCAGATCAATCTCATGAGTTAATCCGAAGTGGTCACAAACACCGCGTCCCTGCTTTCCGAATACACCTAAACCATGAGCTTCATCTACCATGATAGTAGCATTGTACTTATGTTTCAAACGTACAATTTCAGGTAAGTTTGCCAAATCGCCTTCCATGGAGAATACGCCGTCAACGATAATCAGTTTTACTGAATCTGGATTGCACTTTTGCAGTTGCTTTTCCAAATCAGCCATATCATTGTGCTTATATTTTAATTGCTGGGAGAAGGAAAGACGACGACCGTCTACGATCGAAGCGTGGTCACGATCATCAAAAATGATATAATCATTGCGGTCTGTCAATGCAGGAATAACTCCGGAATTAACTGTGAAACCAGTTGAGAAAACAAAGCGCTTCATCTTTACCTACAAAGGCGGCCAGTTCTTTCTCCAGTTGGACATGCAGATCAAGCGTACCGTTCAAAAAACGTGAACCGGCACAACCGGAACCATACTTGTGCATGGCTTGTATACCTGCTTCAATAACTCTTTCATCTCCCGTAAGGCCAGTGTATGCGTTGGAACCGAACATCAACACTTCGTGTCCGCCCATTTCTACTTCTGTACCCTGTTTCCCTTCAATCTCACGGAAATATGGGTAAACGCCCTGTGCAATAAATTTTTGTGGCAGGTCGTACTTAGCTAACTTCTCTTGTAATAATCCCATGAATTATAATTTATTATACTCATACTCAGATCACTCGCTGATGATCTAATAATCCTTTTTCTTAACAAGTGTTTAAAACAGGGGCAAAGATAACAAAATTTGCTTTTTATCTGTTCTTTTTAAGGGAAAAAAGTTGCCTTCGTATGATTAGAAACCTCTAATAGATTAAAATTTAATATATTTGTATTACTTTTGTCGTCTACAATCGACAAGAATAGCATGAACGAAAGAATGAAGAAAATAATATTCGTCGTCAATCCTATTTCGGGTACACAAAGTAAGGAATTGATTCTTAGCTTGCTGAATGAAAAAATAGACAAGGCGAGATACTCTTGGGAAGTAGTGTATACAGAGAGAGCCGGTCATGCAGTAGAAATAGCCGCGAAAGCTGCCGAGGAAAAAGGCAGATATAGTAGTTGCTATCGGAGGAGACGGAACGATCAATGAGATAGCTCGTTCGTTGGTGCATACGGATACCGCTTTGGGAATCATTCCTTGTGGCTCGGGCAATGGACTTGCACGGCACCTGCATATACCCATGGAACCGAAGAAAGCATTGAAGTGCTTAATGAAGGTTGCATGGACGTAATAGATTATGGCAAGATTAACGGAACAGATTTTTTCTGTACCTGCGGAGTCGGCTTCGATGCTTTTGTTAGCTTGAAGTTTGCGCATGCCGGCAAACGTGGGTTATTGACTTATCTGGAAAAGACATTGCAGGAAAGTCTTAAGTATCAGCCAGAAACTTATGAACTGGAAACGGAAAATGGAGTAACCAAATACAAAGCTTTTCTTATTGCATGCGGTAACGCTTCGCAGTATGGAAACAATGCATATATCGCTCCGCAAGCTACACTGACAGATGGATTGCTGGATGTGACCATTCTCGAACCGTTTACCGTTTTAGATGTTCCTTCACTCGCTTTTCAGTTATTCAATAAGACTATTGATCAGAATAGCCGTATCAAAACATTCCGTTGTAGACGATTGTGTATCCGTAGAACCGCTCCGGGTGTGGTACATTTCGACGGTGATCCTATGGAAACGGATGCTGATGTGAATATTGAATTGATTCAGAGAGGTTTGCGTGTGGTAGTGCCACAAGCAGCAGAAAAAGATGCGGCAAATGTGCTTCAAAGAGCACAGGAGTACATGAACGGAATCAAATTAATGAATGAAGCGATTGTAGATAATATAACAGATAGAAACAAGAAGATATTAAAGAAACTGACGAAAAAGGGGTAATAAATTTATTAATTACTACTCACGAATTACAAATTATTGCGTACTTTTGCAAAGTTTTGGCTCGTCCAAAATTAGAAACACGAGTGATAATTATCTAAATAATAAAATATATGTTCAGAACGCATACATGTGGAGAACTGAGAATCTCTGACGTAAATAAGCAAGTTACGTTGTCCGGCTGGGTGCAACGCAGCCGTAAAATGGGGGCATGACCTTTATTGACCTTCGCGACCGTTACGGTATTACCCAATTGGTTTTTAATGAAGAAGTAAACGCAGAACTCTGTGAACGTGCCAATAAATTGGGACGTGAATTCGTTATTCAGGTGACAGGAACGGTAAACGAACGTTTCAGCAAGAATGCAAAATATTCCTACCGGAGACATTGAAATCATTGTTTCCGAACTGAACGTACTGAACACCGCAATGACTCCTCCGTTTACAATTGAAGATAACACGGACGGCGGTGACGATATCCGTATGAAATACCGTTATCTGGATTTGCGTCGTAATGCTGTCCGCTCTAATTTGGAGTTACGTCATAAGATGACAATCGAAGTCCGTACCTATCTTGACAAGTTAGGTTTCATCGAAGTAGAAACGCCTGTATTGATCGGTTCCACTCGGAAGGTGCACGTGATTTTGTTGTGCCTTCACGTATGAACCGGGACAGTTCTATGCACTTCCACAGTCTCCGCAGACTTTGAAGCAACTACTAATGGTTTCCGGTTTCGACCGTTATTTCCAGATTGCAAAATGCTTCCGCGATGAAGACCTGCGTGCCGACCGTCAGCCGGAATTCACACAGATTGACTGTGAAATGAGTTTCGTTGAGCAGGAAGACATTATCGCCACTTTCGAAGGAATGGCTAAACATCTGTTTAAAACCCTTCGTGGTGTGGAACTAACCGAACCGTTCCTGCGTATGTCTTGGGCAGATGCCATGAAATATTATGGTAGTGATAAGCCAGACTTACGTTTCGGTATGAAATTTGTGGAACTAATGGATATCATGAAAGGCCACGGATTTTCTGTATTTGATAATGCTGCTTACGTGGGTGGTATCTGTGCGGAAGGTGCTGCAACCTATACCCGTAAGCAACTGGATGCATTGACTGAGTTTGTGAAGAAACCGCAGATTGGTGCGAAAGGTATGGTATATGCCCGCGTCGAAGCAGATGGAACGGTGAAATCGAGCGTAGATAAGTTCTATACCCAAGAAGTATTGCAGCAGATGAAAGAAGCGTTCGGTGCGAAACCGGGTGATTTGATCTTGATCCTGTCCGGTGATGATGTGATGAAGACACGTAAGCAACTTTGTGAGCTTCGTTTGGAAATGGGTTCTCAATTAGGATTGCGTGATAAGAACAAGTTTGCTTGCCTTTGGGTGATAGACTTCCCGATGTTCGAATGGAGTGAAGAGGAAGGCCGTCTAATGGCTATGCATCATCCGTTCACTCATCCGAAAGAAGAAGATATTCCTTTGCTGGATACAGATCCTGCTGCTGTGCGCGCTGATGCTTATGATATGGTTGTCAACGGCGTGGAAGTCGGTGGAGGATCTATCCGTATTCACGATGCACAGCTGCAAGCTAAGATGTTCGAGATTCTGGGCTTTACACCCGAAAAAGCACAGGCACAATTTGGCTTCCTGATGAATGCGTTTAAGTACGGTGCACCTCCTCACGGTGGTTTGGCATACGGACTTGACCGTTGGGTATCTCTGTTTGCCGGGCTCGATTCTATCCGCGACTGTATTGCGTTCCCGAAGAACAACTCAGGACGTGATGTAATGTTGGATGCGCCGTCTGCTATTGACCAGACTCAACTTGACGAACTCAACCTGATCGTTGATATCAAGGAAGGAGAGTGAAAAGAATCAGTACGTATATTCCGTTTTATAGTAATCGGTACAATGAACGCTTTGATTATGGCGTTGGTTGTATGGTTAATGATGAAAGAAATATCATTCGACGGTGACTATATGGTGGCTAATATAACGGCGTACCTGATAGCTCAGATTCATAATTTTATCTGGTGTAAGTACTGGATATTTCCGTAGAAAACAAAAGAACAGTCTCTGGAAACAGATACTGCTCTTTTTTGCTCTGCTTTCGGAGTGGCTTACACCGCACAATTCTTATTTCTTATCCTGTTAGTAGAAGGATTGGACGTTAATGAATATCTTGCGCAATTTCTGGGCTTGTTTATTTATGGAGGTGCCAATTTTTGGCTAATAAAAAGATAACTTTCCAATAAGAAGTCCATTATACAGTATATAGAAAGGGCACAGAGTTTTAATTTTACATTTCACTCTGTGCCCTTCGTTTTTAATATACGACTATTGATTATATCTCAAACTCTAGTCCAGAAAGCGTTTAGTCAGTCCTTCGTATTCGTCAATCCGACGGTCACGCAAGAATGGCCACCAACGGCGTACATTTTCCGAACGTTCCATATCTATTTCGACGACCATATTCTCCGGACGGTCATTACCTGCTTGCGCTAAGAATTCTCCTTGCGGACCGACCACAAAGCTATTTCCCCAAAATAGAATACCGTTAGTCTGTCCCGAAGGATCGGGTTCATGTCCTACACGGTTGACGGAAATAACAGGAAGACCGTTTGCAACAGCATGGGCACGTTGGGAGATAATCCATGCATTGAGTTGACGAGCTTTCTCATCATCCGTATCGCTACTTTCCCAGCCGATAGCAGTAGGATAAATTAAAAGTTCTGCACCTTTCAGCGCCATTAGACGGGCAGCTTCCGGATACCATTGATCCCAACATACCAATACTCCAAGTTTTCCTAAAGAAGTCTGGATCGGTTCAAACCCTATATCTCCGGGGTGAAATAGAACTTCTCGTAGTAGGCAGGATCATCAGGAATGTGCATTTTACGGTATTTTCCGGCAATGCTTCCGTCACGGTCAAAAACAACGGCGGTATTATGATAGACTCCCGGGGCACGTTTCTCAAAAAGAGAGGTGACAAGAACCACTCTATTAGCTGCTGCCAGTTCCGAATAAAATCCGGTGGAAGGACCGGGAATCGGTTCGGCAAGATCGAACAAATTAGTATTCTCTGTCTGACAGAAATAAAGCGAATTATGTAATTCTTGAAGTACAATCAACTGTGCGCCATGAGCAGCACAAGCCTCAATACTTTTCGCAAGATTCATTAAATTCATTCGTATATCTGCGGTATTGGATTGCTGTATCAATCCTACTTTTTATCTTTCTCATAATGACTGTTTATTTAATAACTCCTTGTGGATATTGCATAGTGACACAATGTAAAGAACCGTGTTGCTTGATAAGCGCACGGCAATCAATTCCTACTATCTCATGTTTGGGAAATGCTTGTTGCAGTACTTCACCTGCTTTCCGGTCGTTTGCCGGCTGGTTGTATGTAGGATAGAGAACGGCATCATTCATTATCAGAAAATTAGCGTATGTAGCAGGCAGACGTTCGCAATTTTCTTCTATCTTATCGACCATTGGCAAAGCTAACAGACGATAAGGTTCTCCTGCCAGCGTACGGAATGTCTTCAGTTGTTCTTCCATTGCGCGCAGTGCTTCGTAATGCTCATCCTCTTTATCGTCACATTTCACATAAGCAATGGTATTTGTAGAACAAAAACGTGCTAGAGTGTCGATATGGCTGTCAGTGTCATCACCTGCCAGATAACCATGATCCAGCCAAAGAATCTTTTTGCAGATGGAAGGTTGATTTCAGGTATTCTTCTATCTCTACTTGATTGAGTTGTCCGTTCCGGTTGGGAGAGAGCAGGCATTCGGAAGTGGTGAGTAGAACACCCATACCGTCGCTTTCGATAGAACCTCCTTCAAGGACGAAACCGAGACGATTGACATAATGACCTTTTAATACTTCCGCTTCTACGGCGTGTCGGGTAATTCGATTATCCAAGTCGGAGGCAAACTTTAACCCCCAACCATTGAATGTGAAGTCGAGCAGGGAAGGAGTGCCGTTGTCTATCATGGTGATAGCACCATGGTCACGCGCCCATGTGTCGTTGGTTTCACATTCCAAGAAACGGACGTTATCTATATTTACGCTTGAAGCGATCTGTTCTCTCACGGCTTCCGGTTCGGGAGTGACAATCAGGAGTAATTCACGTTCTGCTATTTCCCGGGCTATGTTTATAAAACACTCCTGTACTTCTGTCAGCATATATGCCCAGTCCGTACCGGCGTGTGGCCATGTTAATTGTATGCCGCTTTGCGTATGCCATTCGGCAGGCAGGTGAGGAGCTCTCATTTCCACCTGTACAGTCATATTCTTTCCAAAGTTCAATTGCAAATCTTTTTCCGAGCCACTGGGGCTGGGAAGTCCAACCATGATTCCCATTAGACTAATCTATTTAAGTTTATATAAATTGTTTAATTTAACTCGGCCATACACGGTGTTAAGCCTTGGTTTCCTGTTTCGGCTTCCGGTCGAAGAATGGATTCTTTGAAGAGGCGCTCACCGGAATAGCCATAACCATTTTGCAGTCTTTCAGCCAATTGAGGCGTTGTGCTGCCAGTCCGGCAGAGAACATGACCCGGGTATCTACACGCATATCGGCCGCTGTGGCACAAGCGGAACCAATGGCGATGCCAACATCAATACTATTTATTGCGCAAGGGACTCCTTCCGTACGCCCGGCACAGGTTGTAAATCCACAATGGCCACAATTCAAGCCCTGCGCCTGCTCGCGCGTTCCTATTAATACAACACATTCGGCATTTAAGATGTTGTCAGCGTCACGAAGGAAAAATTTCATTCCGTGCTCTTCAACCATAGCAACCATTGTATCGGATAGTTGTTTAATCTCTTCATCAGTGATTAAGGCCACTTCAATAATATCAATTCCCTTTCCCTTCGGAGCAGTACGTGCAGCGGTCATCATCTGGCGGGCTACCTGTAATATATGCTCATGACGGGCATCTCTTTCGTTCAGTATCATAACTTTTCTCGAATTAATTAATGAGGCAAAGATAACGTTTTTCAAGAAAATACTACCTTTGCCGGAAGGAAAGAATTAAAAACGCCATGTTACATATCAATAATGCCTGTATCGCTTTTGGAACAGAAGTCCTTTTTTCCGGTTTTGAAATGAAATTGGAGAAGGGGAGACAGCCTGTATCGTAGGACAATCCGGTTGTGGAAAGACTTCCTTACTAAACGCCGTAATGGGCTTTGTGCCATTATATGAGGGGACTATTAAAGTAGGCGGGACGTTACTGGATAAATCAACCATTGATCTTGTCCGCCGCCAGATTGCATGGATTCCCCAAGAACTGGCGTTACCTTTCGAATGGGTAAAAGGAAATGGTATCTTTCCATTCGAGCTGAAAGTAAACCGTTCCGTTCCTTTTTCGGAAGAAAGGCTTTTTATGTGTTTTGACGAGTTGGGATTGGAGCATGAATTATACTTTAAAAGAGTAAATGAGGTTTCGGGTGGACAGCGCCAGCGCATTATGTTAGCTGTGGCCGCATTGCTCAATAAGCCGTTGATTGTAATTGATGAACCGACATCGGCATTAGATACCGGATCGACAGACAAAGTACTGGCTTTTTTCCGACGGCAGGCAGAAAAAGGGCAGCTGTTTTGGCAGTATCGCATGATAAGGACTTTGCTTCGGGATGCCATTATTTAATAGAATTATAAACGAAATTGTTAGGACGATATAAAACGAAACTTGTTGTGGGAACCATTGATATATCATATTATAATCTTTTTGTTGGCTTGCTGCTGCTTGCCATTCCCTTTTTCTATCTATGGAAATTTAAGACGGGATTGTTGAAACCTGCTGTGATAGGCACACTCCGAATGATTATTCAATTATTTTTTATCGGCATTTATCTAAAGTATCTCTTCTTGTGGAATAATCCTTGGATTAATTTCCTTTGGGTGATTATCATGATATTCGTTGCGGGACAAACAGCATTGGTACGGACCGGACTGAAACGACGCATCTTACTGATTCCCATTACTGTGGGATTCTTGTGCAGTGTAATATTGGTCGGATTATATTTTATAGGTATTGTGCTTCAACTGGATAATATTTTTAGCGCCCAGTACTTTATTCCGATATTCGGAATCCTAATGGGGAATATGCTTTCAAGTAATGTGATTGCATTGAATACTTATTATAGCGGACTGAAGCGGGAACAACAACTATACCGATATTTATTAGGAAATGGAGCTACACGCCAGGAAGCTCAGGCACCATTTATAAAACAAGCTATTATCAAATCCTTCAGCCCGTTGATTGCCAATATTGCCGTAATGGGACTTAGCCCTTCCGGGAACAATGATAGGACAGATTTTGGGAGGAAGCAGTCCGAATGTGGCTATCAAATATCAGATGATGATTATGGTGATCACATTCACTGCATCCATGTTGTCGCTGATGATAACCATTTCGTTAGCTTCGCGAAGGTCATTTGATGCATACGGAAAGCTCTTGGAGGTATCAAAAGAAGCTAAGAAATGACAATAATCGATCGTATATTTCAGGAAGTTGCCGGAATATCTATTCCACATTTCTTCATTACAGTGGAGTTTTCGGCAATGGGCTGCGAAATGCCGAAACGTATTGAAGCCTTTCTATGGGAAAATATGAAATAATTCTTCGAGGCGCAAACGGTCGTAAGTTCGTTTATCACAAAGGAGAATGGCGGTTGATCTTTACATTTTCCCCACAGATAGAGTCGTGGACGAGCGATATGCTTTGAAGAATAAAGTTCTATTCCGCCATGTATAATAACTTAATCTGCCCTACATATTAAATAATATAATAATAAATGATCCAATTAATTATATTTTTTAATATATTTGCCAATGTCTTTTAAAGAATAGTACAATAACTGTTTAATTTTGAAAACGATGAAAACACATCTGATTGCTATTTTTTGTTTGGTATCTATTTCTTTAATGGGGCAAAAAACTTATGCTCCTGCATGGGAGTCCTTAGATACAAGACCTGTCCCTTCCTGTTTTGAGAATGCAAAGTTTGGGATTTTTATCCACTGGGGCTTGTATTCAGTACCAATGTGGTCGCCTTAAGGGCACTTATTCGGAATGGTATAAATACTGGTTGGACCGGAAAACTCTACTTGGAAATGGAGATTTTACCGGGACAGAAGTTTATGACTACCATAAGAAAATGTACGGTGAGGATTTCACTTATGCTGATTTTGCTCCTATGTTTAAAGCCATGAGTTATGATGCTAACGAATGGGCGGACTCTTTTTAAGCGTGCCGGCGCTAAATATATAGTGCTTACGACTAAACATCATGAAGGATTTGCGTTATGGCCGAGTAAAAAGCTTCCAAATCATACGGAAGACCCTGGAATAGTATGGAAATCGGCGCGCATCGTGATTTGGTTGGAGAATATGTAAATGCTTTGCGTAAGACCGATTTGAAAGTAGGATGTTATTTTTCATTGCGGGGTGGGATAATCCGTTATACAATCGTGAGACAATGGATTTATTCTATGAACGCCACTTTTCCCACAATTAAAAGACCTGGTCAATAATTATAAACCGGATCTGATTTGGGCAGACGGTCCCGATTCTATGAATGATAAGATATGGCAGGTAGAACGTACATTATCCTGGCTTTATTCAGAATCTCCGGTGAAAGATAGTATTGTGGTAAATGATCGTTGGGCTAATAATACCGGGCGCAAACATGGGGATTATTATACCCGAGAATATAGCAATACAAATAGTACATATAATAAGCCTTGGGAGGAGTGTCGTGGCATAGGTTTCTCATTTGGTTTTAATCAGAATGAAGATCTGGAAGACTACACATTACCACAAGCCTTGGTGCTGACTTTGGTTAATGTGGTTAGTCAAGGTGGAAATTTACTGTTAGGTATTGGTCCTAATGCAAACGGAAAAATTCCTCCTATAATGCAAGAACAGTTGTGCAAATTGGTGATTGGCTACGTGTGAATGGTGAAGCTATATACGGTACACGTATGTGGAAGCAATCTTTCAATGGTCAAAAAGGCAATAGAGAATGGAAACCAAAGGCAAACATTATGTCAGTGGAAATGAGATTCTCAAACAAACCATTCATCCCGAACCTGGATATGCCGTGAAAGAGGTGTTTTTTACAAAAAAAAAGGAAATGACGTATATGCCATTTTGCCTCAATATCCCAAACCTACCGTTATTTTGAAAGGAATAAAAGTAACGAATAAAACTAGAATCTCCATGTTGGGATTAGACAAAAGATTGTTTGGAAACAGAAAGGAGAGGATATTGTAATCACAGTGCCTTCTCTATATTATGATGAAATGCCATGCAATTATGCATGGACCCTTAAACTAGAAAATGTAATTTAGCATAAAGCATATTTATAAGCAATAACCAATAAATAAAAAATGACATAACCCAAAGAGGTTATGTCATTTTTTTATTTTTTTTATTACCAAGTTCTACTGAGACTTGGTATTGTCGTCTTTAAAGAATTTATTAGTTATATAATATCTACTACAAACATATTAACCTGCTGCAAAATATGTATAAATTTAGAATAAACCATTTATTTAATAAAATATTTTATTAAAATATTCGTTTTATCATTGATGAAAGGTTTCTAATCCAATATTCAGCCATATTTTACTTCTAAAATAAGTCCTTTTGTTGCTTTTCGCTCTCAAATATTTTACAGACTTCTCTATTATGCAAAATAAGTCTCAGTAGAACTTGGTAAATCTACTGCAATTCATTTAGACTTAATACTAAATATTTTTAGAAAACTACCGGGAGATATTTTTAATATAAACTCTAAAACAAAACGCCTATGGGAGAATAACTATTGTGAAAAGAAATTTTGGAAAATAATTTCAAATCAAACTTTATTTTTAATACTTATAACATGAAAAAAAAATATTCTTTATTTACTCTTCTTGTTGGTACATGCCTATGTTCGCTATCTGCATACGCAGTGCCAACTGATATAGCAACTCCTATAACTCAGGAGATAAATCAAAAATCTAAAAAGCAAATCAAGGGTACGGTTCTTGATGAAAATGAAGAACCTGTTATTGGCGCTACGGTCGTTGTTATAGGCGTAGCAGGAGGTGGAATAACAGATATGGACGGAAAATTCACATTGAGTGCTTTTCCGAATCAGGAGTTGGAAGTTTCATATTTGGGTTATCAGAATGCCCGTATTAAGGTGACTGATAAAAGTACGTATGTGATTCGTATGAAACCGAAAATTGATGAGTTGGAGGAGGTCACCGTTGTGGCTTTTGCAAAACAGAAAAAGGAGAGTGTAATTGCTTCTGTTTCAACTATCAAACCTGCAGAATTGAAAGTCCCCTCCAGTAACCTTTTACTACCGCACTGGCAGGGCGTATGTCGGGAATCATATCTTACCAAACTGGCGGTGAGCCGGGTAAAGACAATGCTCAGTTCTTTTGTACGTGGTGTCACTACCTTCGAGGGTGAGACCCGTGCCAATCCTTTAATTCTCATTGATGGGATTGAAATGGGTACGGACGACCTGGCAAGACTTCAAACAGATGATATTGCAAGTTTTTCTGTCATGAAAGATGCTACTGCTGCCGCATTATATGGTTCGCGAGGTGCTAATGGGGGTTATCTTGGTTAGCACAAAACAAGGTTCCGAAGGAAAAGCTAAAGTTTCTATTCGTTATGAACTGGCAATGTCGTCCTACCAGAACTGTTGATTTGGCAGATCCTATCACTTATATGAAGTTGCATAATGAAGCAGTTCGTACACGTGATCCGTTAGGGGCCTTGCCTTATTCTGAAGAAAAGATTGCATCTACGGCAGCAGGATTAAATCCACAGGTGTATCCGGCTATTGACTGGAAAGAAATGCTGTTTAAAGATCAGGCAATCAATCATCGTTTTAATTTCAATATCAGTGGCGGAGGTAAAGTAGCCCGTTATTATTTATCAGGAAGTTATAGTAAAGATAGTGGTTTATTGCAAGTCAATGGGAAAAATAGTTTTAATAACAATATATCGTTGCAAAGAATGATAATGCGAGCTACGGTTAATATCAATATGACAAAAAGTACAGAAGTTGTAGTGCGTATGTATGGTACTTTTGATGATTATACCGACCACTAAAAAAGATGGTAGTAAATTCTATGAAATGGTAATGAACACTAATCCGGTCATGTTCCAACCCGTATATCAGCCGGACGAGAGATATAAGAATGCACCCAATATCTTATTCGGTAATGCGGGAACCAATGCGGACTATACAAATCCTTATGCCGAGTTGGTGAAGGGGTATAAAGATTATTCAGCCACTACCATAGTAGCTCAGGTAGAGTTGAAGCAGAATTTGGAGTTTATTACTAAAGGGCTGAATGCACGCGTATTAGCAAACACAAATCGTTATTCATATTTTGATGTAAGTAGACAGTATGTGCCATTCTTCTATCGTCTGGACTCATACGACAAGTTTACAAACACATATCAACTTAGTGCTTTGAATGAAGATAAAGGTTCGGAAGCGCTTCAATACACAGAAGGTCCCAAGACAATCAATACTTCTTATTATTTGGAAGCGGCCGTAGATTATAACCGTGTTTTTAATGAAAACATACGGTAACAGGATTACTTGTAGGAACGATGCGTGAATATAAAGAAGCCAATGCAGGCTCTTTACTACTTTCGTTGCCTCACCGGAATATAGGTCTTGCCGGACGTGCCACTTATTCGTATGACAGTCGTTATTTTGGAGAATTAAACTTTGGTTATAATGGTTCCGAGAGGTTTGCCAAAAAGAACAGATAGGGGATTCTTCCCTTCAATAGGCGCCGGCTATATTATTTCAAACGAACATTTCTATCCGGAAAGTTGGAAGAAAGTGATGAACAAGTTGAAACTGAAAGCAACTTATGGTTTGGTAGGTAATGACGCTATTGGAAATACCAAAGACCGTTTCTTCTATCTGTCAAACGTGAACGTGGCAGATGCTGGCAAAAACATTGCTTTTTGGTACTGATTTGAGTTATTCGCATCCTGGCGGTGGTGTTTCGTTTGTCCGCTATCCCAATGAAGATATCTCATGGGAAACAGCATATAAAACAGATTTCGGCGTTGAGATAGGTTTGTTTGACAAAGTAGAGATTATAGCTGATTATTTTAGTGAACGTCGTAAAAATATCTTAATGACGCGTGCGCACGTCCCTTCTTTTATTGGTTTGCAAACAAATCCTTCAGCCAATGTCGGTGAAGCAAAAGTCATGGTTTTGAAGCCTCTGTTGATTACAACCCTCTTTTTCCAATGGTATGTGGTTAATGGTACGTGGCAATTTTACTTATGCAACCAGTGAATATTCGAAATATGAAGAACCGGATTATTCTTGATACTCCATGGCGTAGGCGCGAAGGAAATAGCTTGGCACAGACATGGGGATATGTTGCTGAACGATTGTTTGTCGATGAAGCAGATGTTGCAAATTCGCCCGTACAGAGTTTTGATAATCAGAAAGCAATGGCAGGTGATATTAAGTATAAAGATATTAATGGAGATGGTCAGATTACAGAAACGGATATGGTTCCCATTGGATACCCGACTTCTCCTGAAATCATATATGGCTTTGGTTTTCTGCCGGTTACAAAGGTTTTGATCTCTCATGCTTCTTCCAAGGCTCGGCACGTTCTTCATTCTGGATTGATCCGGAAAACACAGCTCCTTTTATTGGCAACCAAAGAACCTTATTGAAGGCTTATGCTGACGATCATTGGTCCGAAGAAAATCGTAACTTGTATGCTTTATGGCCTCGTTTGTCTGCAACAAAAAAGAACGAACAACTATCAGAAGAGTACGTGGTTCATGAGAGACGGTTCGTTTTTACGGTTAAAATCAGTAGAAATGGGGTATACTATTCCGGAAAAAGATAACAAAGAAAGCTCATATAAGTATGCTCAGATTCTATTTGAGTGGTACCAATCTGTTAACATTCAGCAAATTCAAACTTTGGGATGTTGAAATGGGAGGCAAAGGCTTGGGATATCCTGTTCAAAATGGTTATTAATGCAGGTGTTCAATTAAACTTTTAGTTAATCCTTAAACTTGAAAAAAGATGAAATTTAATACAATAAAAAGGACAACAAAGAATGTAATTATCGTCTTAATGGCGGGATTATTCGTTTCTTCATGCAGTGATTATCTGGATGTTGTGCCCGATAATGTTCCGACGCTCGATCATGCTTTTGCTAATCGGCACGCTTGCGAAGGATACCTGTTCACGTGTTACAGTTATTTGCCCGCAATGGGAGACTTTATTGAGACTCCTGACTTTCAGGGGGCGGATGAATTTTATTTTGGTGAAATGACCACAGTAAAAAAATGGGTTAGATCGCAAAATGTGGGGACTGACATTCGACTTCAGAATAAAACGAATCCGATAGGCAATACTTGGGATGGCCAATACGAAGAACAATCCAACCAATTTGGTAAAGTCTGGTTCGGGCAACCTCTTTACAAGGCAATTCGCGACTGTAATATTTTCCTGGAAAATGTAAACCGTCCTTATGACCTGGAAGAATACGAACGCAAACGTTGGGTGGCGGGAAGTGAAATTCTTGAAAAGCATTTTATCATTTCTACCTGATGCGTATGTATGGTCCGATCGTTTTTGATAAAGGAGAACCAGCCGGTTTCCGATACTCCGGAGCAAATGGCACAGTATCGTACTCCGTTTGACGAATGTGTGCAATATGTCAGTAACTTGTTGGACGAAGCCATTGTAGATCTTCCAGAGAAGATACAAGACCGAAGTAATGAAATGGGGCGTGCAACGAAAGCGATTGCTTTGAGTGTAAAGGCGCAATTGTTGACAATGGCAGCAAGTCCTTTATTCAATGGTAATCCGGATTATGCCAATGTGGTGGATAACAGAAATGTACATCTGTTTAGTATTGAAAAAGATGATAAACAAATGGAAACTGGCAGCCGATGCGTGTAAAGCCGCGATTGATGCAATCGAAGCAGCTGACGGAGGTTTACTTTTTCCCCGAAGATGTTCCTATATGATTCCCGAACTGGTAGGTGTAGAGGTTGATACTTTAAAACAAGAGTATTATCTCCGTGCTATAATGATCTCCAAATGGAATAAGGAAACTGTATGGGGATCTGTGAAGAATCATTTTGTTGACCGAGTACAAAGATATACTAGTTGTAAGGTTTCTGCGAAAGAAGCCTCACAAGTGTGGGTATCGCAATTGTTTTCCCCTACATTTGATGTAGTGGAAGCTTATTACACCAAGAATGGCGTACCTATGGAAGAAGACCGTGAATTTGACTATCAACATCGTTATGAACCCCGTCTGGCTACTTCAGAATATAAATGGTATATCCGGGAAGGCGAATATACCGCCGGCTTGCATTTCGACCGTGAACTTCGTTTTTATGCCTCTATCGGTTTCAACAGAGCTATCTGGTGGGGAAACGGAAAATATGACTTTAAGAGAAAAGATTATAACAACAAGGATGAAGTACGTTATATTAGAGCTTATGCAGGTAATGCAAGTACAGAGATAGCTGGAAAATCAGGAGAGTCGTACAGTTTTTACAGGATATTGGGCAAAAGAAACTGCATAGCCCGTTAATGGATACTTCAACAGGAGGTTCCGGTACATGGGGAGGTGACGGAAGGATTCCGTTCCCGATAATCCGGGTGGCCGATTTATATTTGTTGTATGCAGAAACATTGAACGAATCTGCATCCACCCCTCCGGATGATGCATACAAATACTTGGATTTAGTGCGCAAACGTGCCGGATTGAAAGGAGTTAAGGAAGCTTGGCAAAATATTCCATTTACCCGGATAAGCCGTTGAGTAAAGAGGGTCTTCGTGAGATTATTCATCGTGAGCGTCGTATTGAGCTGGCTATGGAAGGCGCTCGCACCTGGGATTTACGCAGGTGGAAGGAAGCGGAGAATGAATTGAACAAAGATGTTCGCACTTGGAACATAGACGGAGCAGATAAAGAGGATTATTATAATGTAATATCAATAGATCGTCGCAGCTTCACCCGCAAAGAATATCTTTTGGCCTATTAAGGAGTATAACTTGACGGTTAACAAGAATCTGGTACAAAATTATGGCTGGTAATTTAAAAAGAAGAATTATGAAAAAGATCGTTGGCATCATAAATATGTTATGCATTGCTATATTACTATATAGTTGTGCAGAAGAAAGTGTCGGGCAAACCCCGGTAGATAATATGCCTCCCCAAAATGTGACCGGGGTACAAGTGCAAAATACCCCGGGAGGAGCCTTGTTGACTTATACACTTCCGGATGATGAAGATTTGCTGTATGTGAAAGCGACATTTATTTTAAATAACGGGCAAAGGTCGGAAGTAAAATCTTCGGTATATACTAATATACTTGAATTACAAGGGTTTGGAGACACGAATGAACGTCTTGTGACTTTGGTATCGGTAGATAGAAGCCAGAATGAATCGGAACCGCTGGAAGTGAAAGTGCAACCATTGGAAGCACCCATTTTTGGCGTACAGAAAGAATTGAAACTGGAAGCTGCTTTCGGAGGCATTAATGTAACTTACAATAATCCGACAGAATCGAATATTGTGATTAATATTGATGTCATGAACGAGAAGAACGAGTATGTCTCTTTAGAGAAAATCTATACCAAAGCCAAAAAATGGTGTCCGCAAGATTCGTGGCATGGCAGCGGAAGATACAAAGTTGAGATATTACGTCTCGGACCGTTGGGATAACATAACGGACAAACAGGACATCACCTTGACGCCAATGTTTGAGGAAAGAGTCCCGGCTAAATCAATAGAACCAATGCAAAGTCATAGTGCGCCCGTTGACTGGGGGTGGACATTGAATCGTCTATTCGATGATAATACTACCACCGGATATCAGTCGAAAGCTGATGGATATTGGCCTGCTTATTTTACGTTTAACGTGAAACAAGGTCCGGTAAAACTAAGCCGTATCAGGATACAGCAACGTAAGGATTATGAATATACGCATGGAAACTTGGAAACGTTTCAGATTGTTGGGTAGAAATGATTATCCGTTGGCAGGTGCCCAAATTGATAATGAAAGCAATCCGGAAGAATATCTCAAATGGGAACCGGTGGGAGAATTTGAATCAATAAAACCTTCAAATTCATCGGTAACTACAAATGAAGATCTGGAATATGCAAGACAAGGCGAGGACTTTGATATTGATGTAAATATGCCGGCATATAAATATTATCGTGTTGAAGTGCTCGAAACCTGGAGTGGCGGATTATTCATGTGCTTCATGGAGTTCAGATGTGGGGCAGACCGGAAGGCTTTGAATTTCCTAAATAAGAAATGACTAAATTAAAGAAAAATGAAAATGAAGAATAATTATAATTATCTATGGATTGTGCTAATATCCTTTCTTGTTTCTTGCTCTGATATGAATGATTTGCATCAGCCTTATTTGGATCAGGGAGAACATATTTATGCAGCAAAAGTGGATGCGGTGGTGGTTCGCCCCGGGAAATGAACGCATTCAGTTGGACCTGTTCTATACAGCACAACGTATTAAAGAGTGTGTTATTTATTGGAATGTTCGTCAAATTCTCTGGTAAAAGAGCTGCCGGCTTCCGGTGTTAATGGTGTTCCGGTATTGCTGGAAGATATGCCTGAAGGCACTTATTCTTTGAGATTGTAACCAAGGACTTGTATGGCAATGAATCATTAGTGGTAGAAGCCAGTGGAAAATCTTTACGGAAACAGTTATAAATCCGGTCTAATTAACGCCCGTTATTCGTCCATAACCAAATCAGGTGAGCAAAACGATTATTACATGGAGAAATGTAGAGTTTGCAACTGAAATCGAATTTACTTATGAGACGGCGACTGAAGGAGAAAAGACGATAATGATTCCGGTAACAATTGACGGTAAGACAATACTTACAGACAATAAACCCGGAGGAGCATTTCATTATGTGACTGGTATCGGCCCACCGAGTATGCAATAGATGATTTCAAATGCAATAATGTTGTCACAGGAGTTTCTACCGGAATAAAAAGACTGTTCTCTCACGGAAAGAAGAAATTCCTCTTGAAATAATAATTTTAATCGATAGTATTCAACAATAATTTGATAGTCGATAGTATTCTCCATTCTCCTCCTTCGGGAAGGAGGAGTACCCGTAGGGGGAGGTGGTAGGTGAATGCGTAAGTCGTTTATTATCAGCATTGTGTATCCACCTACCACCCTGGCTTTCAGCCACCCCTCCTTCGGGAAGGAGAGGAAGGAGAGGAATGGAGATACCACCGACTGGCTAAATTACCACCAAATGCGGAGTCTTACTTTGCTTTGACTTTCCCATATAAGCAACGAAGCTGAACGAACTGTTCACCCGGTTGCACATATCCGCTTTCCAACATTTTTTCTGATACTTGAAATTTAGCGAGATGATGCCGTACATACTTCTCCATATCCGGCGATTGTTTTTGACGAAAGCCTCTAAATCGACCTTCCGTTTTCATGAATGAGAACTTTTGCTTTAACGGTACGGAATCCCCATTCTTTGCAATGTTTTGTCTCCGCTTTATCTATCCAGAAGATAGCGGTGGCGCTTATTGTGTCCGCAATACATTCTTCAGTATCACTGTTACTTACGTTGTCGGAAACTTCCTTTTCGGTATTCTCGCTCTGTTTCAATTGACAGGAAACTGCCAAAATAGTTAGTAGAAAATAGAATAAAATTGTTTTCATCGTGTTCAATAATTATAGGATAGGCGACAAATTTACTAAAAAAAATGAGAACAAAGAGTGTTTGTTCCCTTTTATTTTCTTATATTTGCAACCAAATTTTCTACGAATAATGAAAATTAAGGAAATAGTAAGCGCCCTTTGAACAATTCGCGCCTCTGCCATTGCAAGACGGTTTCGATAATGCCGGCCTGCAAATCGGATTGACAGAAGCGGAAGCAACAGGGGCTTTGTTGTGTCTTGACGTTACTGAAGCCGTGTTGGATGAAGCGATCGCGTTGGGTTACAATCTCATTATATCTCATCATCCGCTGATTTTTAAAGGGTCTAAATCCATTACGGGCAAGGATTATGTGGAACGCTGTATGATGAAAGCAATAAAGAATGATATTGTGATCTATTCGGCGCATACCAATCTGGATAATGCACAAGGTGGAGTCAATTATAAGATAGCCGAAAAAATTGGATTGAAGAATTTGAAAGTGCTTGAGCCGAAAGAGAATAGCCTGATTAAATTGGTTACATTTGTTCCTAATGCGCAAGCTGATGCAGTGCGGGAAGCGCTGTTTGCTGCGGGATGCGGAAACATAGGCAACTATGATTCATGCAGTTACAATTTAGAAGGAGAGGGGACTTTCCGGGCAAAGGAGGGAACGCATCCTTTTTCTGTGGGGCAATCGGCGAATTGCATCGTGAAGGAGAAGTAAGGATAGAGACTATCCTCCCTGCATTCAAAAAATCGGCAGTCGTCAGAGCCTTGCTGGCCGTTCATCCTTATGAGGAACCGGCGTTCGACATTTATCCGTTGCAGAACGACTGGACACAGGCAGGCTCGGGAATTATCGGTGAACTGGATGAATCGGAAACCGAACTTGAATTTCTGAAACGTATCAAAAAAACCTTCGAGGTTGGCTGTCTGCGCCATAATAAGTTGACGGGCAGGGAAATACGAAAAGTAGCACTATGCGGAGGTGCAGGCGCGTTTCTGCTTCCACAGGCAATCCGGTCGGGAGCGGATGTTTTATTACAGGTGAGATAAAGTATCATGATTATTTCGGTCACGAAGGGGAAATCCTGATGACGGAAATTGGTCATTACGAAAGCGAACAATATACAAAAGAAATTTTTTATTCCATAATCCGGGATTTATTTCCTAATTTTGCGCTCCAATTGAGTAAAATAAATACGAATCCCATAAAATATTTTAAGTAAAATGGCTAGAGAAGCAAAAAAAGATCCGAATGAGTTGACAGTAGAACAGAAGTTGAAGACGCTGTTCCAACTACAAACGATGTTGTCTAAGATTGATGAAATCAAAACATTGAGAGGTGAACTTCCATTGGAAGTACAGGACCTTGAAGATGAAATTGCTGGTTTGAGTACTCGTATCGACAAGATCAAAGCAGAAGTGGAGGAACTGAGAGTTGCTATTGCCGGCAAGAAGGTGGAAATTGAAACTGCTAAATCTTCAGTAGAAAAAATATAAGTCGCAACAGGACAACGTTCGCAATAACCGCGAATACGACTTCCTGACCAAAGAGATCGAGTTCCAGACATTGGAAATCGAACTTTGTGAAAAGAGAATTAAAGAGTATTCTGCAGATAAAGAAGAAAAAAGAGGCTGAAGTAGCAAAGAATGAACTGGTGCTTGACGAAAGGCAGAAAGACCTTGAACAGAAGAAAGGCGAACTGGACGAAATCATTTCTGAAACCAAGCAGGAAGAAGAAAAACTGAGAGACAAGGCTAAAGACCTGGAAACTAAGATCGAACCGCGCTTGTTACAGTCATTTAAGCGTATCCGTAAGAACTCCCGCAACGGTTTGGGTATTGTATACGTACAGCGTGATGCTTGTGGTGGTTGCTTTAACAAGATTCCGCCTCAGAGACAGTTGGACATCCGTTCACGTAAGAAGGTAATCGTTTGCGAATATTGCGGACGCATCATGATTGACCCTGAATTGGCTGGCATACAAATCGAGCACAAGGTAGAAGAAGCTCCGGCACCAACTACTAAAAAGAGCTATCAGAAGAAAAACTGCTGAATAAGAGAAAGTCATCCATTAACAAGTAGTTAAAGTTACTGTTTAATATAGGAAGCCCTGCAACAATGCAGGGCTTTTTTTTATCAGTGTCCGTATAAACAGGGATCTCGTACCCAAGATAACATCACGCTGAATAGAAACTTTGTTCTGTCGTTACGCCGGTAAACAAACTCACCCTTTAGTTGTTATCTTTTCATTTCATAAAAACCTGAACTGAATATGAACATACGAGCATGGAGCATATCGCTCCTTTTGTTTCTTTCAACTGTGACTGCGGTTGGGCAAACTGCAAACCGCTATTTGAAAGCTCCTCTCCCTAACGGCTGGGAAGAAAATGGGGAAGTGTTTCAACAGACACTTCCGGTAGACGACCATTGGTGGAAATCTTTCGGGGACAGCAAACTGGATTCTCTGATTGCTTTGGCGGTAGACCGTAACTATTCCGTTGCAATGGCAATTAACCGCATCGCTGCTGCCCGTGCCAACCTTTGGGCCGAACGTGGCAATTTCTTTCCTTCAATCGGATTGAATGCCGGTTGGACCCGACAGGAAACAAGTGGAAATACAAGCTCAATTCCCCAAACTACGGAACATTATTATGATGCATCACTCAGCATGAGTTGGGAAATTGATGTGTTCGGTAGTATCCGCAAACGGGTAAAGGCACAGAAAGAGAACTTTGCGGCCAGTAAGGAGGAATATACCGGAGTAATGATTTCTATGGCGGCGGAAGTGGCTTCGGCCTATATCAATTTGAGGGAACTGCAACAGGAACTTGAAGTTGTGAATAAAAACTGCGCTTCTCAGGAAGAAGTACTGAAAATCACGGAAGTACGGTATAACACTGGATTAGTGGCTAAGCTGGATGTCGCACAGGCTAAGTCTGTGTTATATAGCACAAAAGCTTCCATTCCACAACTGGAAGCCGGTATCAATCAGTATATTACGATGTTAGCAGTTTTGCTGGGAATGTATCCGCAGGACATTCGTCCGGTACTGGAACCTGTCGGAACATTGCCCGACTATATGGAACCGATCGGCGTGGGAATGCCTGTCGATCTGTTGATGAGACGTCCCGATGTGCGGAGTGCGGAACGAAGCGTGAACGCACAAGCGGCATTGCTCGGAGCTTCAAAGGCGGACTGGTTGCCGAAAGTTTTTCTGAAAGGCTCGTTCGGTTATGCGGCTCGTGACTTGAAAGACTTGACAAAGAGTAAAAGCATGATGTATGAGATTGCACCGTCAATGAGTTGGATGCTTTTTCAGCGGAGGGCAGTTGGTTAATGCTACACGACTGGCTAAAGCCCAACTGGACGAATCAATTAACCAATTCAATCAGACTGTCCTGACTGCTGTACAGGAAACAGATAATGCAATGAATTCTTACCGGAATTCAATCAAGCAGATTGTAGCGCTGCGCGAAGTACGCAATCAGGGGAATTGAGACACTGAAACTTTCATTGGAACTTTATAAACAGGGGCTTTCTCCCTTTCAGAATGTGTTGGATGCACAGCGGTCTTTGTTGTCCTATGAGAATCAGTTGGTACAGGCACAGGGGAATTCGCTACTCCAGTTGATAACTCTCTACAAGGCTTTGGGAGGCGGTTGGCAAGAATAAAGAATTTATAAATAAAAATATAACCTAACGTAACGGATATGAAAAAACTAATGTATATTTTCTTTGCGCTGCCGATATTGACCGGTTGCAAGGAGAAAAAAAAAAGCGCAGGAGCAATGGAAGGGATGCCAACTCCGGAAATTAGCGTAACTAAACCAATAATAAAGAATGTAACTCTGACGAAAGATTATCCGGGCTATCTGACAACGGAAAAGACTGTAAACCTGGTGGCCAGAGTGAACGGAACGCTGCAATCGACTTCGTATACTCCGGGAGGACGGGTGAAACAGGGACAATTATTGTTTGTCATCGAACCTACCTTATATAAGGATAAGGTGGAACAGGCGGAAGCTGCACTAAAACGCCCAAGCCCAGTTGGAATATGCCCGCAGCAATTACAGCCGTATGAAAGAAGCTGTCAAAAAGCGATGCCGTGAGTCAGATACAGGTACTTCAAGCGGAATCTTCCGTGGCAGAAGGTGTGGCGGCGGTCAATAATGCGGAAGCAGCTTTGAGCACGGCCCGTACGAATCTGAGCTATTGCTATGTCCGCGCTCCGTTTGACGAAACGATCAGTAAAGCAACTGTTGATGTAGGCAGCTATGTGGGCGGTTCGTTGCAGCCGTCACTTTGGCTACTATCTATAAGGATAATCAAATGTACGCATATTTCAATGTAGCTGACAACCAATGGCTGGGAATGTTGATGAACAACCGGCAAAGTGCACAGGAACTTCCGAAGAAAATAATGGTTCAGTTGGGCAAGGAAGGTTCGGAAATGTATCCGGCCACACTGGATTATCTGTCTCCGAACGTGGACTTGAATACGGGAACGTTGACAGTTCGTGCCAACTTTGACAACCCGCAAGGGATACTAAAGAGCGGATTATATGTAAGTATCACGTTACCGTATGGAGAAGCCGATAATGCCATGTTGGTAAAAAGAGGCTTCTATCGGGACGGACCAGTTGGGAAAATCTTGTATCTTGTCAATGATTCTAACATTGTTCGTTACCGGCATATTGAGATAGGGCAGTTGATAGGTGATACTTTACGGCAAGTGACGGGAGGACTTTCTCCACAAGACAGGTATGTCACGAAGGCTCTGATGAAGGTCAGGGACGGAATGAAGATAAAACCGATGCCGTAAACTGAATATTAATCCTAAACTATAATCTTATGTTTTCTAAGTTTTTTATCAACCGACCGATATTTGCTACCGTCCTTGCCTTGCTGATTGTAGTAGCCGGTCTGGTGACACTCAATATATTGCCGGTAGCGCAATTTCCGGAGATTACACCGCCAACGGTACAGGTATCTGCTGTTTATCCGGGGGCAAATGCCGAAACCGTTGCCCAAACAGTAGGTATTCCTATCGAACAGCAGGTGAACGGGGTAGACGGTATGCTTTATATGTCCTCTAATTCATCTTCTTCGGGAGCCTATTCTCTGACGATCACTATTTGCCGTCGGTACGGATATTGATATGGCAACCGTCCAGGTACAAAACAGGGTAAGCGTCGCACAATCATCGCTCCCCGAACCCGTAGTGGTGCAGGGAGTCACTGTACAGAAACAATCATCGAATATTGTCATGTTCTGACAATGACCTCACAGGATTCTGTTTACAACAGTCTGTATCTGACCAATTATGCAAAGTTGAATCTCGTCGACCAGTTGACACGTGTGCCCGGAGTGGGTGCCGTGAATGTAATGGGAGCAGGGATTACTCCATGCGTATCTGGCTCGATCCGGAAGCAATGCGTATCCGGAATATTTCACCGCAACAAGTTTATCAGTCTATCCAGTCGCAGAATATGGAAGTATCTGCCGGATATATCGGCCAGCCTATCGGGGAAGAGAATAAGAATGCTTTTCAATATACACTGAATGTGCAGGGGCGGCTCAGTTCTCCCGAACAGTTCGGAAATATTATCATCCGCCGCGAACAGGATGGGGCCATGCTCCGTCTGAAAGATATTGCCAGGATTGATCTGGGATCTGCTTCTTACAGTGTGGTGTCCCGATTGAAAGGGCAGCCTACGGCGGCTATTGCTATTTATCAGCAACCGGGTTCCAATTCGCTGGATGTCTCGAAAGGAGTGAAAGCCAAGATGCAGGAACTGGCCGCCAACTTCCCGGCAGGAGTGTCTTATAACGTTACGTTGGATACAACGGATGTGATTCATGCTTCCATTGATGAGGTGATGGTGACGTTCTTTGAAACAACGCTGCTGGTGATACTTGTGATTTTCCTGTTTTTGCAGAACTGGAGGGCGGTGATTATTCCTTGTCTTACCATTCCGGTGTCTCTGATTGGTACACTGGCGGTAATGGCAGCATTCGGCTTTTCTATTAATACACTGACATTGTTCGGATTGATTTTGGCAGTTGCCATAGTGGTGGATGACGCCATAGTGGTGGTGGAGAACGCTTCGAGATTGTTGGAAACGGGACAATATTCAACTCGTGAAGCTGTGACGAAAGCTATGGGAGAAATTACCGGACCAATCGTCGGAGTGGTGCTTGTGTTGCTTGCGGTATTTATTCCGACTATGCTAATTAGTGGAATTTCCGGACAATTATACAAACAGTTTGCGCTGACTATTGCAGCTTCTACCGTATTGAGCGGTTTCAACTCCCTGACATTGACACCTGCTCTCTGTGCGTTGTTTCTGGAAAAGAGCAAGCCTTCTAACTTCCTCATATACAAAGGATTCAACAAGGCTTATGATAAGACGCAGGGAGCGTATGATAAGATAGTCAAATGGTTGTTGGCACGTCCCGGAATGGCTCTTGTGTCGTATGGCATATTGACGGCTATTGCCGTGTTGCTCTTTATGCACTGGCCGTCTACATTCATTCCGGATGAAGATGACGGGTATTTTATTGCGGTTGTCCAACTTCCGCCCGCAGCCAGTCTGGAACGTACACAGGCGGTAGGTGACAAGATTAACCGGATTCTAGATTCGTATCCGGAAGTGGAGAATTATATTGGAATTTCCGGATTTTCCGTCATGGGCGGAGGAGAACAAAGTAACTCGGCCACTTATTTCGTTGTACTGAAAAACTGGAGTGAAAGGAAAGGGAAGGAGCATACGGCAGCCGCTGTTGTCAACCGCTTTAATGGCGAAGCGTATATGACGATTCAGGCTGGGACTGTGTTTGCCATGGTTCCTCCCGCCATTCCGGGATTGGGAGCGTCCGGTGGGTTACAGCTTCAGCTGGAAGACCGGAGAAATCTGGGACCGACGGAAATGCAGCAGGCTATCAATGCCATGCTTGCCTCTTATCATTCCAAGCCGGCTTTAGCTTCCGTCTCCAGCCAGTATCAGGCAAACGTTCCCCAGTATTTTCTGAATATCGACCGGGATAAGGTACAGTTTATGGGCATCGCTTTGAATGATGTATTCTCTACACCGTTCAGCTGTACCTGCACCTCATTTGCCATAAGCGCCTGCGGATACCCCTTGTGAGCAAGAAGAAAGTGGACGAAGTGCTGCCGCACCCATTCTTCAGGGGTCAAGGCGACATAACGACGACGGATTATATCGAAAATAACATTTTTTCCGTTCCTTGCGGCAATTTTAGCATCGAATGCTGGTAGGTTTAACGATAACATTTACTACATTTGTAAGTTAAATAATGGTTCCCGTCTTTTGGGAACACAAATTTAATGAAATCTTATGAAAACAAAAGAAGAAATCGTAGCCAATTGGCTGCCCCGTTACACAAAGCGTAACCTGGAGGATTTTGGAGAGTACATTCTGTTGACCAACTTCAACAAGTACGTAGAGATTTTCGCAGAAAAGTTCAATGTTCCCATTCTCGGTAAAGATGCCAACATGATATCTGCCAGTGCAGAAGGAATGACCATCATTAATTTTGGTATGGGAAGTCCTAATGCCGCCATTATCATGGACTTGCTGAGTGCTATCAGGCCCAAGGCATGTCTGTTTCTGGGTAAGTGCGGCGGTATAGACAAGAAAAATAGAATAGGGGACCTCATCCTTCCCATTGCCGCCATCCGTGGCGAGGGTACCTCCAACGACTACTTCCCACCTGAAGTCCCGTCACTCCCGGCATTTATGCTGCAACGTGCCGTTTCTTCTGCCATCCGCGATTATGCCCGTGACTACTGGACCGGTACCGTATACACCACCAACCGCCGCATTTGGGAACATGACGAGGAATTCAAAGAATATCTGAAGAAAACCCGTGCCATGGCTGTCGATATGGAAACAGCAACCCTATTCAGCTGCGGTTTTGCCAATCATATTCCCACGGGAGCCCTTCTGCTGGTTTCAGACCAACCGATGATTCCGGAAGGTGTAAAAACCGATAAAAGCGACAATCTGGTGACCCAGAATTATGTAAAGGAGCATGTTGAAATCGGCATCGCATCCTTGCGCATGATTATTGATGAAAAGAAAACCGTAAAACACTTGAAGTTCGACTGGTAATCCGTTACGGGACATCCCTCGTATAGCACTTACTTTATTATATGGCAAAACAAGAAACAACCTGTGATGATATTCTAAAAGAGTTGAGAGCCAAGCAATACCGCCCCGTCTACTATCTCATGGGCGAGGAATCGTATTACATAGACCTCATCTCCGACTATATTGTAGACAACGTTCTCACTGACACCGAAAAGGAATTCAACCTGACCGTAGTCTACGGTGCAGATGTCGATATAGCCACTGTCATCAATGCGGCCAAGCGCTATCCGATGATGTCCGAACGCCAGGTCGTAGTCGTAAAGGAAGCGCAGGCCATCCGCAACATGGAGGAGCTTTCATACTACCTGCAAAAACCGTTGAACTCCACCATTCTTGTTCTATGCCACAAACATGGGGTGCTGGACAGAAGAAAGAAGCTGGCGGCCGAAATAGAGAAGGTGGGAGTTCTATTCGAATCCAAGAAGGTGAAGGATGCCCAGTTACCGGCATTCATCACCTCATACATGAAGCGCAAAGGTGTAGACTTGGATCCTAAAGCCACCTCCATGCTTGCCGATTTCGTAGGTACGGACCTCAGCCGCCTTACAGGAGAACTGGAAAAACTGATTATAACTCTTCCAAAAGGTCAGACACGCGTCACCCCCGAACAGATAGAACGTAACATCGGAATCAGTAAGGATTATAATAACTTTGAACTTCGCAGTGCCATTGTAGAAAAAGACATACTAAAGGCCAATAAAATAATAAAATATTTTGAAGAAAATCCGAAAACAAACCCTATCCAGATGACTTTATCTTTACTTTTCGGCTTCTTCTCCAACTTGATGTTGGCTTATTATGCACCCGAAAAGACGGAGCAGGGTATTGCCAGTTTCATAGGATTAAAGACTCCCTGGCAGTCGCGCGAATACCTAAGTGCCATGCGCCGTTACAGCGGAGTAAAGACCATGCAGATAATCGGAGAAATTCGATATGCAGATGCCAAATCCAAAGGAGTAGGAAATTCCTCCCTAAGCGATGGAGATATCCTCCGGGAATTGGTCTTTAAGATTCTACATTAACTTCCATACAGCATCCTTTTCCATAAAAGGGGAAAAAGCATAAAACAGACTGATTTGATATCATTATGTCATTTTTAGGGGGATTTATCCCCCTTTTTCTATTTCGGTCCTTAGCATAGACAGTAAAATAGGAGATAATAATCATATTTACAGCAAATTACGTTCATTTATAAGCTCTGAGAATCGTGTTTTTATAACGAATCGACCAATTATACAGAAATAAAGCAAGGATTTAAGTCTTGAAGACTAGAAAATAAATAAAGCATCTTATTTTCTTATTTATGTCACATCTTTTCTCCTTTAGTAAAAAGAAGAGATGGAGCAATTCAGCTTTAAATCGTCATATATGAAATCTGTTACACTTTTCAAGAGTACAATAGTTGTAATACACAACTAGGATAATTGACTATTGTGAATTTAATACATTACATAAATATCTATATGACGGATGTATTATAACATATGTAATATTATACTTGAAAACACAAATGTAATAAGTAATATTTAATATCGCAAACTGATGGTTTACAAAATAATAGAGTAGGGGTTAACCCATATAATTATAAGCAATAAATATATATATATCAATTACATACGACGATTAATCAAATTATTAAATTATATATTATATAAAATGAGCGACAAACAAATGTAATACAGCATTTACCATCAAAAAACAACTATATAATATGCTAATAACTAGACAAATATATTATTTTATTAAACTTACGATAAACACCTATTTTACTCGTAATTTGTATTATAGCATTTGTAATGATGAATATTGTAATAACAGTATTTCATTTGTGAACTTTAAAATATTACATTTTTAATTTGCTTTTGTGATGTCGTTTTTTTACTTTTGTAATCCAATAAATAACATGTACAATTGTAATAACACATAAACCATGAGTATAAAAGACAGGTTCAAAATGGTTATGGACCGGGAGAAACTGACAGCAGGAGCTTTTGCCGAGAGTATCGGCGTGGCCCAAGCCACCATTTCTCACATCTTGGGTCCGCGTAACAAATATCCAAGTACGGAAGTCATTCTCCGATTGCATCAACGATACAACGACATAAACTTGGAGTGGCTGCTTACCGGAAAAGGTAATATGAGTAATAATCCGGATTCACCCGAAAACGATGGATTCGACTATCCTTTATTCGCCGAGAATCCGGAAAATCTGTCCAACGGGCCGGAAGAATCTAAAAATCGCAAGGAAATTGCATTAGAGACAGCCCTAAAATCGCCTAAAGAGATTGTAAAACAAGAGATTATCTACAAAGAAAGACCTCCCAGAAAAATCACAGAAATAAGAATTTTCTTTGATGACAATACCTACGAGACTTTCAAATCGGAAAATTAAGGAATGAGAATGGAAATAGACTAACGCCCCGGCATAAAAAAAAAGAAACGGGTTCATTTTATTCTGCACTCGGTTTACACTACCTTTGCACCCGAAAGAAAAACATCCCTCTTTATAGATATGAAAAAGTATATTTTAGATCTGACAGTGACAGAGAACCTCCGCTTGCATGCCAACTACGTGTTGTTGAAGCTGACTTCTCCATCCCCACTTCCGGAAATGCTTCCGGGACAATTTGCAGAGATTCGCGTGGACGGCTCACCTACCACTTTTTTGCGCCGCCCCATCTCCATCAATTATGTAGATAGACAACGGAACGAGGTCTGGTTCTTAATCCAACTTGTAGGCGACGGAACCAAGCGATTAGGAGAAGCAAAAGCAGGCGATATAATCAATGTAGTGCTTCCGTTGGGAAACTGCTTCACAATGCCTGAAAAGCCCTCAGACAAGCTCTTATTGGTAGGCGGAGGTGTAGGTACAGCTCCTATGTTATATTTAGGCGAACAGCTCGCCAAGCAAGGTTGCAAGCCAACATTCCTGCTGGGTGCCAGAAGTGACAAAGATTTGCTTCAATTGGAACAATTTGCCGCCTATGGCGAGGTGTATACCACCACCGAAGATGGCAGCCACGGAGAGAAGGGATACGTAACACAACACTCCATATTAAATAAGGTGTACTTTGAGCAGATATATACTTGCGGCCCCAAACCGATGATGATGGCAGTAGCAAAGTATGCCAAAAGTAAAGGCATCAGTTGCGAAGTATCTTTGGAAAATATGATGGCGTGTGGCATAGGCGCTTGTCTATGCTGTGTAGAAAATACCACGGAAGGTCATTTGTGCGTATGTAAAGAAGGTCCGGTTTTTAATATAAACAAACTATTATGGCAGATTTAAGTGTAAATATTGGTGAATTACAAATGAATAATCCGGTGATGACTGCATCCGGAACATTCGGATATGGTGAAGAATTCGCCGATTTCATCGAACTATCGCGAATAGGCGGTATTATTGTAAAGGGAACCACTCTTCACAAACGTGAAGGCAATCCATATCCGCGCATGGCAGAGACTCCTTCGGGTATGTTAAACGCTGTGGGACTGCAAAATAAGGGCGTTCATTACTTTGTTGAACACATCTATCCCCGCATCAAGGACATTCAGACCAACATGATTGTGAATGTTTCGGGGTCTGCCATCGAAGACTATGCCGAAACAGCCGCAATCATTAATGAGCTTGACAAAATTCCTGCCATAGAATTGAACATCTCTTGCCCCAACGTGAAGCAAGGAGGAATGGCATTCGGTGTTACCGCCAAAGGAGCAGAAGAAGTGGTGAAAGCCGTGCGCTCAGTTTACAAAAAGACACTTATCGTAAAGCTCTCACCGAACGTTACCGACATCACCGAAATAGCCCGCGCAGCCGAAAATGGCGGTGCAGACAGTGTTTCCCTCATCAATACCCTGCTGGGAATGGCTATAGACGCGGAACGCAGGCGTCCGATACTCTCCACTGTAACCGGTGGCATGTCCGGTGCGGCCGTGAAACCCATTGCCTTACGTATGGTATGGCAAGTAGCCAAAGCGGTAAAAATCCCCGTCATAGGCTTGGGAGGTATCATGAACTGGAAAGATGCTGTGGAATTCATGCTTGCAGGTGCCTCCGCCATCCAGATTGGTACGGCAAACTTCATTGATCCGGCGGTTACAGTGAAAGTGGTAGAAGGAATAAATGACTATCTTGACAGACACGGTTATCAGTCTATAAAGGATATTATTGGTGCACTCGAGGTATAAAGAATAACAAGAGATCGCCATTCGCAATATATATTCATAAAAAAGGACATTCATTGACGAATGTCCTTTTTTTTTTATTTACATCAGTAAACTTACTCTCCCAACAAATCCGGACGCAATCTACGGGTCCTTTCCAACGACTGTTGCAGCTCCCATTCCTTAATCTTGGCCTCATGTCCGGAAAGTAAAATATCCGGAACCTTCCATCCATTGTAATCAGCGGGACGTGTATAGACCGGTGCGGCCAGCAGATTGTCCTGAAAAGAATCTGAAAGTGCAGACTGCTCATCGGAAATCACTCCCGGAATGATACGGACGATGGCATCTGCCATGACAGCCGCCGCCAGTTCTCCGCCAGTCAACACATAGTCGCCGATACTGATTTCCTTGGTAATGAGATGCTCGCGAATCCGGTAATCTATCCCTTTGAAATGCCCGCAGAGAATGATGAGATTCTGGGCAAGGGAAAGAGTATTTGCCATCGGCTGATTGAACTGCTCACCATCGGGGGTCGTAAAGATAACCTCGTCGTAATCCCGCTCGGCCTTCAAGGCGTTGATACACCGCTCTATCGGCTCTATCTTCATGACCATTCCGGCAAAGCCGCCAAACGGATAATCGTCTACACGACGGTACTTATCTTCCGTATAATCACGAAGATTATGGATATGTATCTCTGCAAGCCCTTTATTTTGAGCACGTTTCATAATGGAACAGTTGAAGAATCCTCAATCATCTCCGGCAAAACTGTGATAATGTCAATACGCATATAACTTTATTTTAGCTATTTCAAGCTGCAAAAGTACAAATATTCGGGGAGAAACCCGTATTTTTGCGTTCAAACAATCGAAAACCCTATGACTGTAAAAGAAAAAATAGACCGGCCATTTCGTTAACTTACGAAGACGGAAAGTTAGTTCGTGCCGTCACTCGTGGTGACGGAGAAAAAGGTGACGATGTGACAGATAATGTAAAGACAATCCGTTCTATTCCACTTGTATTGCATGGCGATAATTATCCTTCTTCTTTTGAGATTCGTGGGAGATTCTTATGCCATGGGAAGTGTTCGAGGAGCTGAACCGTGAAAAAAGAAGCTCGCGAAGAACCTCTTTTGCCAATCCAAGAAATGCGGCGTCCGGAACATTGAAACTTCAAAATTAAAGCGATTGTAGCTTCTCGTAAGTTGGATGCGTATTTGTATTATTTGTTGGGCGATAATTTGCCTTGCGACGGGCATTATGAGAATCTTCAGGAAGCAGCAAAATGGGGATTTAAGATTTCTGATCTGACACGTAAATGCAAAACACTGGAAGAAGTCTTTGAATTTATCAATTATTGGGATGTTGAACGGAAAAATTTACCTGTTGCGACTGATGGTATTGTTTTAAAGGTAAATAGTCTTAGACAGCAAAAGAATCTGGGTTTCACAGCAAAATCTCCCAGGTGGGCAATTGCCTATAAATTTCAAGCGGAACGGGCGCTGACTCGTCTAAATAAAGTTACTTATCAGGTTGGTCGAACGGGAGCAGTCACACCTGTAGCCAATTTAGATCCGGTCCAACTTTCGGGAACTGTCGTGAAACGTGCGTCATTGCACAATGCAGATATTATTGAGGGGCTTGATTTGCACATCGGAGACATGGTATATGTAGAAAAGGTGGGGAAATCATTCCTAAAATTACCGGAGTGGATAAGGACGCGCGTAGTTTTATGCTAGGTGAAAAGGTCAGGATTTATTACTAATTGTCCTGAATGTAATAGCAAATTGGTGAGATATGAAGGTGAAGCTGCCCACTATTGCCCTAATGAAACAGCATGCCCTCCTCAGATTAAGGGTAAAATAGAGCACTTTATTAGTCGGAAAGCCATGAATATTGATGGATTAGGGCCGGAAACAGTGGATATGTTCTATCGATTGGGATTGATTCACAATACGGCTGATTTATATGATCTGTCAGTTGAAAATATTAAAGGACTGGACCGTATGGGTGAGAAATCTGCTGAGAATATCATAACAGGAATTGCTCAAAGTAAAGCCGTTCCTTTTTGAACGTGTGATCTTTGCTTTGGGGAATTCGTTTTGTGGGTGAAACAGTAGCGAAAGAAAATTGCCAAGTCATTTGAGAATATAGATGAATTGCAGCAGGCGGATCTTGAAACATTGATAAGTATCGATGAAATCGGCGAAAAAATAGCTCAAAGTATCCTTTCATATTTTGCAAATGAGTCAAATTGTGAGCTAATTAACAGATTGAAGGCTGCAGGATTACAACTTTATCGTACCGAGGAGGACTTAAGCGAATATACGGATAAACTTGCCGGACAATCTATCGTTATCAGCGGCGTATTTACTCATCATTCGCGTGATGAATATAAAAGAGCTCATTGAGAAGAATGGTGGAAAGAACAGTGGGAAGCATCTCTGCAAAGACTAGTTTTTATACTTGCTGGAGAGAATATGGGACCTGCAAAGCTGGAAAAAAGCAAAAAAACTAGGAATAACCATACTAAGCGAGGACGAATTTCTGAAACTTATATCGTAAGATAAGAAAAATATTCGTACTTTTGCGGCTAAATAAATTAGAGATTATAATTAAAACTCATGATACAGACTAAATTGAAAGGAATGGGGGTAGCACTGATTACTCCTTTCAAAGAGGATGAGAGCGTTGACTATGACGCGCTGATGCGCATGGTAGACTATCTCTTGCAGAATAATGCGGATTTCTTGTGTGTGCTGGGAACTACGGCCGAAACACCGACTCTTACTGAAGAAGAAAAGAAAACCATAAAAAAATGGTAATCGACCGCGTTAACGGAAGAATTCCTATTCTGTTGGGGGTAGGTGGTAATAATACTCGCGCCATTGTAGAAACTCTGAAAAACGATGATTTTACAGGAGTTGACGCTATATTGTCTGTTGTACCATATTATAATAAACCTTCCCAAGAAGGTATTTATCAACATTATAAAGCGATTGCGGAAGCAACGGAACTTCCTATTGTATTGTATAATGTTCCGGGACGTACAGGAGTAAATATGACCGCCGAGACTACTTTGCGCATTGCACGTGACTTCAATAATGTTATTGCCATTAAGGAAGCATCCGGTAATATTACACAAATGGATGATATCATAAAAAATAAACCGGAAAATTTTAATGTTATCTCCGGAGACGATGGTATCAC
>VOFG01003383.1_pt1 | contig 42185 bp, 52 predicted proteins | sample 5384171 | NCBI WGS metagenome assembly VOFG01 (sample SAMN12384726, study PRJNA508395) | human gut metagenome | isolation source: healthy gut F | host: Homo sapiens
GACAAGCGCGCCGTTGTCTAAGACGAGAATCTTATCCGCGTGCCGCAGCGAAGATGTGCGCTGCGAGACGATGAACACAGTCGGCTTATTCGGCAGTGCGGAAAGCGCGCCGCGCAGTGCCTTTTCGGTCACATAGTCGAGCGCGGAAGCGGAGTCGTCCAGAATGAGGATCGCGGGGTTACCTACAAGTGCGCGGGCAATGGAAAGGCGCTGGCTGTCCGCCCGAAAGGTTGCGGCCTTCGGCGGTAATCTTCATATCGAGCCCGCCCTTACTCTGTACATAAAGTCTGCGGCCTGCGCAGCCTTTACGGCTGCCTGCATCTCTTCGTCGTTGGCATTTTTATTGCCCCAAAGCAGGTTTTCGCGCAGCGTGCCGCGAAACAAGACCGCGCGCTGCAATACGACGTGCACCTTTTCGCGCAGTTCTTCAAGCGAATAGGAATTCACGTTGCGGCCGTCCACGCGGATGGTGCCGGAGGACGCATCATAGAAGCGGGGAATAAGCCCCACAAGCGTCGTTTTTCCGCTGCCTGTGCCGCCGATAACGCCGATGATCTCGCCCGGCTCGGCGGTGAAGCTGATGTTTTCGAGCGCGTCCTTCGCGCCTTCGTTATAGTGCATGGAAACGCGGTCGAACTCGACGGCGTGGGTATTGTAGATTTTCTTGTCGTCGGAATAAACGGTGTTTGTGTCGAGCTCGAGCACGTCGCGGATACGTGCGGCGCTTGCAAAGGACTTTGTTACGGTGATGATGAGGTTTGCAAGTTTGATGAGCTCAACTAAAATCTGGCTCATGTAGTTATACAGCGCCACGACCTGACCCTGCGTCAAAATGCCGGTGTTGACCTGAACAGCGCCGTAATGGATGAGCAGAATGATGCCGACGTTAATCAGGATAAACGTAACCGGGTTCAAAAGTGCGGTGAGATACGGCCCGTGGATTTCTGGAGCTTGAGAGCAGCGAATTTTGGCCGACAAATTTTTCTGTTTCGGTGTCTTCACCGCAGAACGCGCGTATGACACGTGCGCCGTTCAGATTTTCACGCGTGGTGTTCAAAACGGAATCCAGCTGGTTTTGAATAGCCTTGTGAGCGCTTGATGGTCAGCGAGCATGATGCCGAATACCACAACGGAGAGCAGAGCGACCACAATGAGGAACACAGCAGCGCGCTGCCGGGATCAATGGTGAACGCCATAACGCATGCGCCGAACACAATGAATGGCGAGCGCATAAACAGGCGCAGTACAAGGTTCACACCGTTCTGCACCTGATTTACGTCATTTGTGATGCGTGTCAGCAGCGTGGAAGTGCCCACACGGTCCAAAAGAGAGAAGGAGAGTTCGTTGATTTTTGGAACAAGCTGTGACGCAGCCCGGTGGCAAAGCCCACGGCAGCTTTTGCGGCAAAATACTGCGCCGTGATGGCACTGACCATGCCGACCACACCGAACCCGACCAGAAGCAGACAGCGGAGATGATGAAGCCGGTGTCACCGGCTGCCCCGCGCCGGGTCCTGCCCAACATACGTCGTCACGGCGTAGCCGAACGAAACGGCGGCAATCTCCAAAATACCGTACAGCTTATTCGTTGCCGTAAAGCCTGCCACGAACAGCGTGCCGTAGCGGTTGACGACCGACTGCACCATGCCGCCCACGGCGATGATAACATTCTGTGCGGCGACCGGCGTACCGAGTCCCAAAAGGCGCTTTGCTATTTCCGGATTGAGCCGGCAATACTCTTTTTTCAGGTGGATGACCTTCACGTGCAGCACAGCGCGCAAACAGTAAAGTGCTGCAAAAGCTGTGCGATGACCGTTGCGACGACCGCACCCGCAATGCCCCAGTGGAACACCATAACAAACAACAGCAGATCAAGCCCGACATTCAGAATAGATGCAATGACCATGGCATACAGCGGCGTTTTGCTGTCACCGAGCGCACGCAGGATACTTGCAAGCACGTTATACGCCATGATGATGGGTATACCCGCAAACATGATGCGCAGGTATGTGAACGCGCCTCCGATGATCTCCTCCGGCGTGTTCATGGCGCGCAGCACGGTGCCATGGCGACTTGGCTCAGAATGACGGTCAAGATTGAAATGACCGCCGAAAAGCGAGATCGTCGCGCCAATGGAACGGTTAAGACCCCCGTGGTCTTCCGCGCCGAAACGCTTGCGCCATGTAAATGGAAAAGCCCTGCGCAAAGCCTTGATAAGCCCCAGCACGAGCCAGTTCAGCCAGTCCGCCGCACCGAGCGCCGCCAGCGCGTTTACGCCGAGCGCCTGCCCCACAATGGCGGTATCCACCACCGTGTAGAACTGCTGAAACACGTTGCCCAGCATCAGCGGTATCGCAAAGGTGAAGATCAGCTTTGCAGGGCTGCCTTTGTCATATTTTTTGAATACGTTCTGTTTTTGCCATAAACCCCTCATGATTTCGCCGAAAGTTTTTCCGGCAATTTGTGAATACGAATGTAAATATGTCACGCAGCAGTGCCGCCGCGCCGAACCACGCGGAGACCTCTGCAATGCAGATGGAAAAGCCCAGATTGAACACTTTAGAGAGCACGAGCACAACGGAAATGCGCAGAATTAGCTCCAGCGCGCCGGAGAGCATCGGCACCACCGTGTCACCGAGACTTTGCAGGGAAAAGCGGTGAACGAACAGCAAACCCAGCACCCATCATCGCACCGCAACACAGCAAATACGGATACGAAGCTTCGATGACCGCCTGCTCCACGCCGGAGACGAACACCGCCGTCAGTTGGCGGCCGAACAGAATCATTGTGCCGCCGATGAAGAAATCGACGATGAGCACCATCAAAATGCTGCGGCGCACGCCGACTTTAATGCGGTCAACGCGTCCCGCGCCGAGGTTCTGGCCGACATACGTGCCAAGGGATAACCCGATGATGTTGCACGGCTGTTCCGCAAGACCGAAGATTTTCGAGCCCGCCGTATATGCCTGCCACAATCGTAGAGCCTAAACCATTCCACAATACCCTGCAAGATCATACCGCCGATCGCCGTAATGGAATTCATAATTCCGACCGGCAAACCAAGCTTCAATAAGCCAAAAATAATAGACTTATCCATGCGCTTTTCGTCGGCTTTAAACCGCAAAACCGGCATACGGCGCAACACGAAAAGACACATCAGGCCGGAAAGCAGCTGTGCCAAAAACGGTCGCCCACGCAGCGCCGGCCACACCCCATTTAAAGGCCATGACAAACAGAATGTCCAGCCCGATGTTCACTGCCGAGCTGATGAGAATGATAATGAGCGGCGACATGCTGTCGCCGAGCGCTCGAAGAAATACTCGAGAGCGTATTATAAAACACCGTCGTGAAAATACCGATGAAAATAATACGGATGTACAAAAGTGCGTCGTCAAAAATATCGGTCGGCGTACCCATCAGTGTCATGAGCAGGCGCGAGAAAATGAGACTTAACGCCGTGATGACCACAGCGCTCATAAACCGAGGTAGCCCGCGTTCATCACCGTGCGGCGCATGTCGCTTTCGTCGCCTGCGCCGAAGCGTTGCGAAATCAAAATGGAATACCCGTGCGTCAAACCGTTGATGAAACCAAAAATAAAGAAATGTACCGAACCCGTGGAACCCGCCGCCGCAAGCGCATTGACGCCTACACCGCGGCCGAGCACCATAGCATCCGCCACAGAGTATAACTGCTGAAACACATTGGCAACAAGCAAAGGCAGTGCAAATGCCAACAAAAGCTTTACCGGGCTGCCCTTCGTCATATTGCGAACCACAAAATCACTCCCTCAAAAGACACTTTAATTACCATTATATCGGATAAAATGCTGCAATTCAATGCCTGTATGTCGTTTTCGAGGGGTGTAAACGCCGAATTTTCCTATTCTTTTTTGGCTAATTTGGCGCTATTTCGGCTTCAGCAACAAGCCGTGTAAAAAAGCAGCGCCATGCAAAAGCCGCACAGCGCCGCGTGAATTTTGTTCAATCAAACGATGTAATCGACCGCAACCGCCTTTTCGCGAACTGTCGCAACATAGGTCTTCACCGTGTTGCAGTGGTACGGGTCTTGCTGGTATTCTTCGAGCGCCTCGGGGCTCTCGAGCGTAACGGTCAGGCAGACGTCAAAGAGCGCTCGGAGTGGAGAAAATCCGCACCGGCTTCCACGTCAAGTGCCTGCGGCACGCGGCCCTTCATCGTCATAAAAAGATCGCGCAGCTTTTCGCACTGCTCCTTGGAATTGTCCTTGAGCTTGATCATTAAAACATGCTTTACCATTTGAAAAACTTCCTTTCGGATAAAAATTATTGCATAGCTAAAAAGAAAACCATGGTTAAAGGTTTGCTCAAGCTTTTTCAAAAGCTTGCAGGTTCTTAGGGGCAGTGCCCTATTTCGCTTTCCCGCAGAAAGCGAAATCTTTTTGCGTTCGCAAAGTCAGGAAGGGAGGACGAAACTTCCGGTGGACGTTTCGTCCGAGGGAAACCCTAGTGCGAACTTGGAGTTCCCGAAAGGCGGCCAAAGCCGCCTTTAAAAAATCGACTTATTCTATCTAACCCCGAAACCGCCCTATCGAGCGCGCCAAGTCCTTGTGAATCGCACATCGCGCAGACCGGCGGCTTCAAACAGCACCTTTTACCGCCTGCCCCTGCGTCTCACCGATTTCACGGCAAGCACGCCGTTCGGTGCAATTTTTCGCCCAAATATCGCAGATTGCGCGGTAGAAGATGAGGCCGTCCGCGCCGCCGTCCAGCGCCGTTTTCGGCTCTTTCTGCACTTCGCGCTGCAAAAGCGGCAGCTCGCTTGTCTCAATATACGGCGGGTTCGACGCGATGAAATCGAACCCGTCCGGCAGCGTCTCCGCAAAGCTTTATCTAACATGTCACCCTTTACCGCCGCCACCGGCAGCTCCGGGTAACGCGCCAATTCTCGTTTAAATAGTTGAATGCGCTGTCGTACGCTCCGCTTCCGTCACTTCGGCGTGTGCTTTTTTCGCGATGGAAAGCCCCACCGCACCCGTGCCGGCGCAAAGGTCAAGCCCCTTCGGCAAATTCTCGGTTTCGACAAACGCTTGCACACTGCTTCCACCAAAACAGCGGTGTCCTCACGCGGAATCAGCACGCCCTCTCCGCAGGAAAGCGTCAGGGCTCATAAAGTCCCACTCGCCAAGCAGATATTGCAGCGGCTCGCCCGTTTTGCGCTTTTCGAGCGCGGAAAGCACCGCTTGCTCCGCTTCAGACTCCGCCGGCTTATCGCCGTGCAGCAATAACTCTGTGCGGTTCGCGCCGCAGAAATGCTCAAAAAGGCACGCGGCTTCAAACGTCGGGTCTTCCGTGACGGGTTCAAGCGCCGTTTTCGCTGCGCGGTACAGCTCGTTGAGCGTCATCGGATAATATCCTCGCCGTTTTCCGGGATAACCCGCTTTCATCGCCGCAATAGCGGCTTCCATCATCTTGTCGGTCGGCTCTTTTTACGGTCAAACGCTGGAACCACAGGCCCGGCGCCGCAATGATGCGCGTCAGCACGTTATCGTACTTGCCGCAAAGCTTGATGAGCCTCATAACCGATGCTGACAACGATCGGCAGGCACAAGAGCACAGAATGTGCGCAGAAAACGGATTGGAAAACGGAATGAAAAACCGATAATGATGCCGAGCAAAAAGCATTAAGATCATAAAGCTGGAGCCGCAGCGCGGGTGGAAGCGCTTTTGCTTCCGCACATTTTTCCACGGTGAGCGGCAGGTCGTTTTCATAGCAGAAAATCGTCTTGTGCTCCGCGCCGTGGTAGCGGAATGTGCGGTCAATCTCCGGCATTTTAGAGATGACAACAATGTACAGTACAAAAATGACGATACGTAAAGGCCCTCAAACACCGAACGCCAACCACTGATGCCGTCGCCCGTGAGCATCATCAGCCCGTTAAAGAGCACCGCCGGCAAAAGAAGAACAGCAGCACCGCAAGCGCCGCCCAGCACACCGCCCACGGCGACGACCGCATTCATCCCACCCTTTGTCTCCGAATTTCTTTTCGAGCCACTTTTCAAATTTCGAGGGCTCTTCCTCTTCCTCGCCGCCACTTTATCCGCCGAGCGTCAGCGCCTTCATACCAGGCAGCAGGTATCCTTACCATAGAGAACACGCCGCGTATAAACGGCTTTTTTCAAAATGGGGTATTTTTCGCGCAGCGACGGCGTGGAAACCTCCTCCGCTGTAATATTTCCGGCTTCGTCACAAAAAGCCGCTACACGTTTTCTTCAGGCCAACCATCAAAATGCCCTCAAGCAAGGCCTGCCGCCGATAAGATGTTACGCGTTTTGCCATTCTTTCTCCTTTTGCTTATAAACAATATTTAATCCTGTTTTCTCTCCACCTGCACCTGCGCGGTGGCGGTGGGAATCTGCGTTGTATTGGAAAGCTCGGGATTCATCTCAAGCTTTTCATGGTCGGTATCGTGATGACACGTGGTGCCCATGCGCTTCTTCGCTGTCAACATCAAGCGAGCGGAGTGCAGCTCCATGATCTCATTTGCGACGGCGAGGCCGATGCCGTTGCCGCGCACATTTTTGGTTTGCTTTAGAACTTCTTTTTGACGTTTGGCAGATGCTCCGCCGGGATGCCGCAGCCACTGTCTTAATGATGACGCGCGGATAAACCGTCGTCCTCATACGCGGAAACGCGCACCGTACCACCGGGATTCGTGTATTTCAGCGTTGTCGATGACGTTGATGAACACCTGCCGCAGGCGATTCCACATCATGCCAAAATCGGCGAAAGATCGATGTCTTCATCGTAAATGAGGTTTTATGCTCCGTTCGCGCACGGTCGGTGAACATATACACGGCCTCATCGAGCTCCGCCTAAAAGATCGATCTTCTTGAGGATCGGCGCATTCTGCCCGCTTTGCATGCGGGAAGAAATCCAGAAGCGCTCCTCCACCATGCCGGAAAAGGCGTTCTGCCTCGCGCACGATGACGTTCATGCCCTTATCATACGTTTCGCGGCCGATGCCGCCTGTTTGCAGCGTTTCCGCCTAACCCTTAATAGCAGGCGTCGCGGCGTGCGCAGCTCAAGTGCGCAAACAGAGGAATGAAGTCGTTTCATTTTTTCCCGCTGTGCCAAGCTCTGCCGCCATGTCGTTGATGGAGTCGCACAGTGCGCCGAGCTCTGTCGTCCTTCTCTTTCTTGACGCACGTCAAAATCGCCCTTTGCATTTTTTTCCGCTGTAGCATTGAGTTCCTGAATGGCGTGATAATAACCGCACAAAATAGATGCCCGAAAGCGTGACGAGCACCAAAATGAGCACGCCGATGCCGATCAAAACCAGCACGACATACGTAATCTGCCGGTCTGCGCGCTCCATAGAGACGATGTACCGCACCGCGCCGAGCACCGCGCCGTTGCGCTGCGCGCCACGCGCGAGACGGCTATGACCTTCTCGCCGCTTGCGAGCTTGCCGATCCAATAGCCGTACCCATTTTCGCTGTGCAAGGCACTTTCAAAATCGGCTTGCTCTGGTTTTGGTCCGGCGCAAAGCCGGAGGAGGTAGACAAAATGCTGCCCGAACGCGAGACCGCCATGACCTCCATGAGGTCTTTATCCGGGAAATTTCGGTGTAGCTTCTGGCTGCAGCGTTAAACTCGCTTACGGTTTTCATGCTGCCGGAAAGCACGGTGGGCAGCTCGTCGCTGCGACCGATGAGCGTCATTTGTATGCCGTTATAGGCATAGCTCTGCACAACGAAAGAAAGCGCCGCAATACAGGCTGTAAATAATAAAATCATCACACTGAGGCTGTTAAACAGCCAGCGTCTTGCGATACCTTTTTGAACACGCGCTTTCCTCCTTTCTGTGCTTTTTTTGTGGTTACCGGTATTTTTAAAATGACTTGCCCCTGCAAGTCATCAGAAAACCCATGCAACTAAGGTTTTTGCGGTTCAACAGTCCACCGGACTGTTGAACCTACTTTCCTAGTTTTTTATTAGGCAAAAAAGATTTCGTCGTCTGCGGACGACGCCTCAGGGCCTTGCCCGAGACCCCATAAACTTTCTGAAGAAAGTTTAATCAAAGACTTCATTTGTTTGCTTTCACGCAGTCTCGTTCTTATTTATCCCACCGATAGCCGATGCCCCACACAGTGACAACATGTCTCGGGTTCGAGGGCTCGTCTTCGATCTTCATTCTCAATCTGCGAATATTCACGTCTACGATTTTTCCTCACCGACATATCCGCTGCCCCAGACGTGCTTTAGAATTTCGAGCGTTTTAACGCCTTACCGGCATTTGAGATGAAGTATTCCATAATCTGAAACTCCACCTGTGTCAGCTCCACGGGTTGCTGTCTTTTTGTGAATGAGCGGTTGCGCAGGTTCAGCACGAAGCGGCCGGAGCGCAGCTCTTCGGAGAAATCTGGCTCTGCGGCTCTCGTAAACTGTGCCACACGGCGGTAAACGGCGTCCACGCGCGCCACAAGTTCTGAGGGGGCTGAACGGCTTCGTCACATAATCGTCCGCGCCCATCATCAGGCCCGTCACCTTGTCCATTTCCTGCGTTTTCGCCGTCAGCATGATGATGCCGATGGTCGCGTTTTTCTGTCTTAATTCCTTACATACGGCAAGGCCGTCCAGACTGCCGGGCATCATGATGTCCAGCACGGCCACGTCAAAATCGCCGCCGGCCTGCTCGTACACGCGCGGGCTTCCTCACTGCTTGCGGCTTCCACGCAGTCACCTGCCCGCGCGCTTTAAATTGATGACCACAAACTCGCGGATATTCTGCTCGTCCTCTGCCACCAATATCTTTTTCATGTTCGTTTCCCTTTCTGTCCCCATTTTCAGTCTATGTTTATTCCAGCACTTCAAATCCGCTTTGCAGCGTTTTTTCGTCGCTTTCCGCCATGGAATCGTCCAAATGCGCAGCACATACACGCGCCCGGCGGAGCTGCTCAACAGAATATCTTCGTCATCCTGTTCTTTTTTCCGCCCAGTCTTCCTCCGTATATACCCGAATGGAGAACTTATCCTCCCGACCGAGATAATTGCCGTTACAGCCGATCTGCGTATACGTAAAGAATGTCGCTGTGCGGGTCACGGTGTTATTTTGGCAGCCGTAGTTATCCTCGCTGCTCGGCAAAAACAGGTTGTAGTTTTCCGCCGTATTCAAAATACTCGTGCACACCGGCGTCAACGTGTTGTCCTGGGCTATACGTGTTCCACGTGATGACATACCCGGTGGAATCCGCCGTCGTTTCGCTGCTGTTTATCGTCAACCCGCCGTTGGAATCTCCAAAATGCTGTCTTTATTCACATCGCGCGAGACCGCTGCGGCCGCCGTTGGCCGATCCGTCGCGTTTTCTTCGTTTGATAGCGGCGAAATGAGTCTGTCCGACGCTTCGTCATACCCAATGACCTGCGTCAGCATGCGCCCGTCCGCTTTCACGCCGTCCAGCACCGCTGCGCGCCGCCAGGAATTTACCTGCGAAAAGCTTACGGAGGTGTAACGCGTCACCGCCGCATCGAGCGGCACGGTTTTGAGACATACGGCTGGTCGCCGTCAAAGCGGTATAACCCGCCAAGCGCCATAATCTCCTCTCCGCTCGTCTGCGCTGCCTGCAAAACGAACAGCTCGTTTATATTGTCGCTGTCAAAATCCGTCAGCAGCATTTCGCTGTAAGAGACCGTTGTCATGGAGAATTCGCGGATCGTATCTCCGTCCACATAATAAACCGAAACGCTTGCCGTCGCCGTGAGCGGATCTCCCCAGCCCACGATGATCTCGTCCATACCGTCGCCCGTCAGGTCACCGAAGAACACCTTGTCCACCTGCGTCGCCGCCGAGGTAAACCGCGCCATAGAGCTCAAACACCGTCCGTATTTTTCTTAAAAATTCCAGCCGCGTGCCGCCCGCGTCGCCGTTTGCACAGAAGCTCACGACCTCCGAAGTGCCGCACCCGTCTAAATCGCGCGAGATGATTGCCGAGCGGTAATCGCCGCATTTCGGGTAAACGAGCGTCACGTCACCACGCCGCCGCCCATCAGGCATATATCGCTTCTCTGTCTGCCGTCGTCTTTGGCGGAGACATCAGCGCTTGCGCATCAAGACCGTCAGCTCGCTGCACCCCGAAAAAAAAAGCGCCAAAAAGCACGGCGAGCACCGCTGCAAAAGTTTTTTCAGTTTTCCGCGCATCGCCGTCACCTCCTGCGCAAATTTACAATATCAATATAAGTATAGCATATCCCCCCCGCACCGCCGCAAGCAGTCAGGGGCGCTTTGGCGTCATATAAAATTAAATTTCTGTGACAGCATTGAGAAACCGGCGCGCGCGTGGTAAAATGGAGAAAATATCTCGAAAGGATTCCGCATGAAACAAACAATGCACAATACCCGCGTGCGATGGGTGCTCGGCATTTCATTGCGCTCACGCTTGCGTTCATCTGGAGCAACTCCATGCAGAGCCGCGCGGTCTCCGGCGGCATGAGCGGCTCCTTAAAAACGTGGCTCGAGCAGCTTCTGCACACGGAAATCAGCGAATTTTTTACTGCGCAAGGCGGCGCATTTTCGGAATACGGCCTTCTGGGTGTGGAATTTTCGCTTCTGCTCGGCCTGCAGCACGATAAAACGGCAAAAATCTCCAGCACGGGCGCAATCTTCTCGACTTTCCGCTCATCGGCATGCTGTGCGCCGTCACGGACGAGACCATTCAAATTTTCTCCGGCCGCGGTTCGCTTTTTCCGATGTGTGGATCGACACAGCCGGCTTTTCGACCGGATTCTTTGACCGTTCTGCTCTTTCTTTTGTCAATCACTGTAAAAAGCCGGGTAACCGGCAACCGGAAAGGATAAATACCATGAAACAGCATATTTTTAAAGAAGGTTCCCTCTTCGTCACCGTGTCCGTTCTGCTCACGTGCATCGTGTTTTCCGGCTGCGCGGGCCGCACCGTCATCACAGATGCGCAATTCAAGTCCGCCCGCGAAGCTGCCGATTGCGAAGTAACGGATGTTTCCGACCAGTTTGACAGCAGCGTCATCACAAAAGCGCTGACCGTTTCGGGCGATGATTACCCATAGGCTTTTTCACGTTCGCTTCCACGGACAGCGCCAAAACGAACTACGCGCAGATGCTTTCAAGCGTCAAGACCTCGAGGGCAAGGCGGTCGATTCCAGCGAATACAACCGCTACACGTATAAAGGCGACGACCACAACGGTACTCTACCGCAACGGCACCCACGATTCTTTTTCGCCACCGGCGCGGATAAAGGACACTGTAAATAAAGTCGTAACAGCATTGGGACTTTAACTTTTAAAGGCTCGTCGGCAAAACCGACGAGCCTTTAAAAATACATGTAGCCATGCGGGCAGCGGCGTTCGGGATGAATGTTTCCGCCCGCTCTGCTATAAGCCGCCGTCAGCGCACCCGCGCCGACGGCCTCCCCATACTCCGTAAACAGGCTGCGCGCCGCGATGCGCTCTGAAAACCGCACCGTCACGCACAGGAAAAACCGGCTGCCGATCCGCCCCAGCGCCGAAGAAAGAACATGGAGCGTGTGCACGGCACGCTCCACCGCATCCATCAAATGCCCCACGGTCTCAAAGCAAAACGTCAGCGGCACGGGCGGCGAAAACGATACGAATGCCACCACCCCTTTCCGTTCCCAAGCACACCCGCAGGTGTATCTTAAACCAGTTTACGCCAAAGGCAGGTACACCGTGCCGATTTTTCTTTGAAACCTTGACATTTTCTTTTTACGTTCTGATCATTACCAAAGTTAGTTATGATCTGACATCGGTGAAACGCTGAACCGGCCGCGCCCATCGCGACCACGGTCGGCATCGTCTTAAATGTAAACATTTATTTCTGTACCTCAACAAAAAAAAAGACGTACAGGAACAGAACAAAAAGCACCTCGAATCCCGCATTGATTTACCCGCCTATATCTTCTGGATCCCGCCGATCTTTCGGCGGGATTTTTTGTAAAAAATGCAGATTTCCCCCTTTGACAAGCATTACTATGCGTTGTACAGTATTGTGCAAAGAGAGATATCTCGGAAAGGGATGCAAAATGGACATTCAGCTCAAAGCGCGGGCTGCTCGATGTGCGTGCTCGCGGCGATCAAGCAGGAAGACTCCTACGGCTAAGATCATCATGACATGAAGCCGTATGTGGAGCTTTCGAATCGACCCTATACCCCATTCTGCGAAGATTGGAGGCCGCACAGCTGCTCTCGGTGCATTCTGCCGAGCACAACGGCCGACTGCGCAAGTATTACCACATCACGGAACAGGGGCAAAAGCGGCTTGAATATTTCAAAGCCGAGTGGAACGAGATCGTTTCCATCTACGAATTTGTGACAAGGGAGGACAAAAAACAATGCGTAAAGAATTTTTGACGGCACTGCGTGCAGGGCTCACCGGGCTTTTGCCGGAGGGCGTAGAAAGCTCGTGGAGTTTTGCAGCGAGATGATCGATGACCGCATGGAAGATGGCCTCACGGAAGAAAAGAAGCCGTTGCCGGCAGGCCCTTAGATGAGCTCATCCATCAGGCCAAAGCAGAGCTTTTTACCCGTAAAGACCGCGAATTTCACGGAAAAATCCACCTTTGGCGACACCCTGCGCACCTATACGGCAGAGAGCAGCATCTGCGGTATAATCGCTAACTGTGACTACACCCGCAGATTTTAAGCTTTTACCTTCCGAAAATGGCACATGCCGCGTAGAATGTATGGAAAGCGAAAAATATGCTACTCTGTGACGACCGAAAATAATGTGTTACATTGAATGTGTGCGGACAGACGAACCTTGTTTTCCAGATATAAATTTTCAAAAAGCTCAGCGTCATGCAACTGTACGCGTTTATTTGCCGCGGGGTACATATAAATCGCGAAGTTGAAACAACAAGTGGTGACATTGTTATTCCGGCTGGTTATGCATTTGACACAGCCTCTTTGCAAAGTACAAGTGGTGACATCGCTTGCTGTGCCGAGTGCAGTTTGCTCTCCATAGAAACAACAAGCGGCGATATTGCCCTAAAAACGCAAAATGCAGCACGATTGAACTGTAGCACGAGCGGCGACATAACGCTTGAAAATGTCCAATCTTCTAAAAAAACTCACGCTGAAACTACATAAGTGGTAAAGTACAGTTTATAAACCTTGAAACCACAGAATTAGAAATTCACACTGCAAGCGGTAAGGTAAGCTCAGAAAATATAAAATGCACAACCTTGCAGATCGGTACGGCGAGCGGTGAAGTACACCTTACACATGTCAAGTCCTCAAATACCATAGAAGTCGACACTGCAAGCGGTGTTAGTCCCCTCGAAAAAACACAAGCTCTGCCGTTTTACATGTTGACACTATTAGCGGCGAAATTGATCTTACACGTGCCGTTTCTTCAAATAGCATGGAGATAGGAACTATAAGCAGTAACATTCATTTGGAAAGCTGTGATTCCGAATCACTTTTATTTGAAAGCAGAAGCGGCAGTATCATAGGCACACTGAATACCGGTAAGAATTTCTATATTACAAGTAGGAACAATAAAGTGGACGTTCCATTCGACAGTGGCGAGGAACCTGGGAAATCGAGACCCGCAGCGGCAGTATCCGCATTAAAATTGCAAATAACGTAAAAAATCTCTCGGCTGCGCCGAGAGAGATTTTCAATTTCGAACCTTATTTTACTTTATTTCTGAACTTCGGTACCAACACGGTGGCGAGCACCCAGAACAGCTCGTAAATGACGAGCGCAAATGCGGAAATCTGCTCCACGCCCGCAACGAACGTGAGGAACGCCACAAGCACAAAGCCGATGACGACCGCCGCGTTCTGCATGGCGACGATGAAGCTGATGTTCTTCTTTTCATCAATGCACGTGGAAACAAGGCTCATCATGGATTCCACACGACCCTTTGTGGCGGCATAGGCGTCCACGCGGTCCGCAGTGTCGTTCACAAGGTGGTCTGCCGGGCCGTCTTGGCCCGCGCCGATGACATTCACCGCCGTGGCGTCAATGCCGAACAGGCGCGAAATGAACTGCGGCGTAAGGTCGGGTCTGCCGAACGCAGAATGAGCGAAACACCGTTCATTTCCATGTTCTGCAGCCCGCTTTCTTCTACGGTCTGCGTTATAGGTCAGGATGAACATGGCGTAAAGCTCGCCGCCCATTGCAACGTACAAGATCTGTCGGCTGCCCGTCGTGTACTGACTCTCCACATTTTGCTCCGGCGCTTCCACACCGTGCGCAGTCAAAGCGTACGGGGAGCCGATGAGCACCTCTTTGCCGTCCACCAGTGCCCACAACGCCGTTTCCGGCCTCAAATGCGGCTTTTTCGACCTCCGGAAGCTCGCCCTCATGCTCGCTGAACACCTGCTCGAACACGCCGCAAAGCGGGCCGCCGAGCTGCTGCACCAACGTGCCGGCAGCCAAAACGGCTTCTTCAAGTCCCTCCTGCTTAAACGGCTTCACCCCGTTCAAAACGACCGTGCCGCGCGGGAAAAGCTCTGTGGAATCAACCAGAACGGCATTTACGGCGCTCATGCGCTTGATACCTTCATAGCCGGAGACCATCGCGCCGCGGCGGCGCAGACGGTGGGAAAGACGGCTCACCGGCAGGTTTACGGCCAGCATGTTCATCACCGCTACACACACGCAGCAGGAAGCCGTCAAAGCCGTAATGGCAAGGGACGCATCCTTCGTGATGACAAGCGCCACCACGCACAGAAGCAGCGAGGAAATGAGGGCCCACCGGCGCCAAAACCTGCGAAGAGGTCTCTGCCGGGTCCGGCTCATAGGAAATTTGTAAGAAGCGCTTTAAAAAGCCCGCTTTCTGCTGATACGCGATTGCAGGCTGCGAAATGACGGAGGAACCCGCCATTTTTAAAGACGTGTTGTAATCGTCAAATACGCGCGCCGCATATTTCTGCTCGCGGGAAGACACAAAGCGGAAATTCGAGTGGATGCGGCGCAGCATCGTCAGCTTGCCGACGGTATTCAGGAACAGAATACCCGCCGCAATACCGGCGTAAAAAGGTGGATTTTACCCATGCTGAGCGCAGCCGGCGCAAACAGCGTGCAGAGCGTCTGCACAAAAAACCGCCACACAAGCTACCGCAGCGGCAGAATCCGAATTCGCGCGGAACTCAAACAGTGCCTTCAGACCGTTTAAAATCGTTTTTTTCGCGCAGAAGCCGATGGCCACTAGCAGCAGCACAAGCGATAAGATAGTGTAGCCCACTGCACCGGCGGTCTCCGTGTTATTGGCATTGAAGCCGGATTCCGCAATGAGCGACGCCAAAATGAGCACTGCAGTGCTCACGCCCGTTGCAAAAAGCATGCGGATTGTCAGCTCGCGCATCGTCGTGCGCAGGTCGTGCGCCACGCTCTTTGCGTCTGCCGGGCCCGGTGTAATCGTCGATGAGCTCGTCGCTGTTTCGGCGGCTTCCGTGTTTTTCAGGCGCTTCGTCCGGCTTTTTCCGCAAAGCGAATTTTTTAAGCGGTGCGCACCGGCCGCACTGACGTTCTCGTCGTCGGAATACACGCGTGCTTCGCTCAGCAGTGCACTCTGCAAAACATCCGCATTGATGATGTGCACCGGCAAGTCGCGCTTTCTGTACTGCGTCACGTCCGTTACCGGCACGGAGATCTTCTGCTGCGCAGGCTCTGCCGCTTCTTCACCGGCGTTCTCGGCGCTTTCCGCAGCCTGCACATTTTCCGCTTTCGGCGCTTATTGCTTCGGGCAGCTGCGCCGGAAGCAATGTCCATGCCTTCTTCCGCCTGCGGCTCTTCCTCCGGCTCCGGGCCATTGCTTGAAATATCCTTAAACGCCATCTCGGCCGCGTCACTTTTCTTCCGTTTTCGGCGCTGCCGCAGCCTGCTGCTCGGCATTTTGCACCTGTGCAGCCTGCTTTTTGCCGCGTTTTCCGCCTGCACAGATTCCAGAATGCGGCGCACGGAGGATCCTCGCTCACCTCCGGCACCACCTTTGCCTGCTGCAAACCAAACGTCTCATTTTCAAGGTCAAGCTTAATCTCCATCGTGTGCGTCTGCGCGTCCTGCAGCATCGCCGTCTGGAAATTCTGCACCTTGTCCTTCGTCTTTTGTTTTCCGGCACCACAGCGTTCGGGTCATTCATCGCAACGGAGACCGGCACCGGGGCCACAATGCCCAGCTCGTCCTCCACAGCGGAAAGATCCACCGGCCGTCTCTACGGCCTCGGCTACCCACGACGGCGACGCTCTTTCTGCAGGCGCTCAAGGTCCCTTTGCCACTTCGTCGTCAAGCTCCGCGGTGTTCTCGTCAAACAGTTGCGGTATCCCTCGTCCTGCGTGGAAATCTCACCTGTGGCATCAAACCCGCGGGTGTATTCGTCAATCGGTTTTAACTGGATGCCGTAGTACATGTCTTCGGCTTCGTTAAAACCTCTTTCTGCTTCTTTTTCACGGCGGCGCGCCCAAAACTTTTTTCTCTTTCTTCTCTTTTTGTTCTTCTTTTTCTTTCCGGGCTCTTCTTCCTCCTCGTAGGTATCCCACGGGGATCTTCTTCCCTCCACCGGCTGCGGTTCCGCTTCCGGCACGGGCTGTACTACCTCTGCCGAGGCTTCCTCTACGGGCTGCTCCGTTTCAGGCTCCGTCGCAGCGTCAGGTTCTTCCGTCACCCCGGGCGTTGTTTTTCCGACTCTTCCGGCGTATTCGGCTCTGCCGCATACGCAGGTTCCACAGGTTCTGCGCAAAGCTCAGCGCCCGCGCACCGTGCAGAAAGCTGAACTCCCCGTTTCTTCTGGCGCGCCGTTGGCTTTCGCCTTGCGCTCCGCTTCAATATCTCGTCCACCGAGAATTTGCTCTCATCGTTCATGGTTTTGGGTCCTTTCTTTTCGCCTCAGCCCTTGGAGCCTGATGCCCGCGCGCTGCCGCGCAATCTCATAGCAAAGCACGCCGCAGGCCACCGGAAGCGTTCAGCGAATTGATTCTGCCCTTCATCGGCAGAGAAACGATAAAATCCGATTTTTCTTTCACAAGTCTGGACACGCCGAAGCCTTCGGAGCCGACAACAAGCGCTGCCGGGCCGGAGAAATCGGTTTGGCACCAATCCGTGCCGTCCATATCCGGCGGCGTATACCCGACCGCGCCCGCAGAAGCCTTGCCGACCGCCGCCGTAAGGCCAACGCTGTGGCGCGCTTCGGGATAACAACGCCGTGTGCGCCCGGCACATTCCGCCGTTCTGAGAATCGCACTGAGGTTATGCGGGTCCGCAATCTCGTCGCACACAAGGATAAACGGCGGCTCATTTCGGCTTTCCGCCAGCGCAAAATATCTCCTCCACCTTCGAGAACGCGTGCACCGCCGCAATGGCGATGACACCCTGTGGAGCTTCGTCGCCGCACATGCCGCCCAGCTTACGCCGGGAATCCACTTCCTTCAGGGATGCCCGCCTGCTTTGCCATGCGGAGAATGGACGATATCGAAACTGTTTTTCTCCCCGCGCCGCACAAGGATGTTGTCAATGGGTCTCGCCCGCTTTAAGCGCCCGTAACGGCATTGCGCCCTGCTATGACATCTCTCTTTCTCTCTTTCGTTTTCCATGAACAAACCTATTCCTTTCCGCGGCTTCAGGAACACGTCTGCGGCCGAAATTCGCAATACTATCGCAGTATATAGTAGATTATAGCATACTTATATATTTGCCACTGCAACCGAAACGCTAATTTAGCGCGGTTTTGCAGGCGGTTTTTGCGCCTAAAACCGCCGTGTTTTTGGCAGTTTTCAAGCCGCACTCTTTTCGTCATTTTGACGGTGCTTTTGCGTGTTCATTTTGCTCAGCATAATTATTCATCTGGTTTGCATATCTTCTCACATCTTATTGTATATGAGCTGGCCTTTACATTTATAATCTGTATTATGCACGGCAGAAGTATATTACACGCAGCGAGTTTCCACAGCGTTTTCCGTTTAAGTTGTGGAAAACTCTGTGGAAAGTGTTAAAAACCCGCTGGTGCTCTTTTTACTTTCCACAGCTTTCACAATGTAAAATATTATGTAAACTATTCCGTCGAAAAAATGCCGCTTTTACCGTTTTTTCACAGAATACTCACTATAAACCGTGTGTAAAATTTGCGGAAAAGCCTTGTGTTTGCCCGAAAATGTCCCTATATATGGTGTTTTTGCGAAAACAGCGTTTAATCCCAAATTAGAACGATTTAGGCGAAATCCTGGGCGCGAGATTTTCCGTTTACACATTTTGTGAAAAGCAAGGCGGCAGGCTTTACACGGTTGTTTTTTCACCTAAAATCGTAAAATGAAAATAGCGAGCAGAAAGGCACCGGAAAGCTGCGCACTTTTAGACGTGTCCCAATAAAAAAGCTGGGCCGACAAAACCGTAAGCCACGGCAATTAAACAAAGATATTTTTCGGATAAACATGCACTATATACAACTATTAAGAAAGAGGAAACCCAAAATGCGTGAAGACATTTGCTCTATACCGATCAGTGAAATTTTCGAGCCGAAGGACGGCTGGTCCGTTCTGCCGCATGCGCGACATGCTCGAGGACTGCATGGCCACCCGCCGGCGCGGCCATGATGGAGCCCGACGTGCGCGTGGAAAATCGAACCTGTCCTGGCTTCTCTGCCACCAACATTTGAGCAGATCTATAGCGCGGCAGCCGCCTGTCCGTCGCCCTTATTCTCGAAAGTCTTTGATGAAGCCGGCAAAGATATTCCAAGCCGAGATTTACGTCGCGCGAAAAAAATTCTCGCTGCCGCAGACGCCGTGCGCACAGCCGCTTTGTTCGCAAAACGTTGAGAAAACATGGCACCTCAGCGCCGGTTATCAAGCTCTGGCAGAGTGAGCCGGTTCCGCACACTGTACAGCGAGCAGACGCATCTGCCGCCGCATTACAGCTTCATTTTGCTGCTGCGCAGAAAATGCCGCGTAAAAACTTTCAGCCGTTTGCGGCAGAAACCGCGCGCCTTTGCGAAAACTACATCTGATACCGTCAGCCGATACCACCCATTTCTGCCGTATGTCGATTATCGCAATACGGCGGCGATTGGGGCACCGGCGATGCCATTTGAGCGCGCCATCACGTATCTGACGGAGCCGAGAGCCCACCGTCACCACCAAAACGGAAGGCAAAACCGTTGATGCGCTTCACCCCGCCCGATGGCGTTTTAAACTCGCCCAAACGCTGACTGCGGGCAGTCGTTCCGCTTTTATCCCGTCACGTTCGGTAACATTCTGGCATGGCGCGGTGTGGATTCTGCGGCTGACCAATATGGTTCATCAAGATGAAAAATAACGACCTCGTTTTAGACTGCACCGAGCAGAATTTCGCATTACTGGTTTGATTATTTCGATTTAAATCAATATCACAAAAGTCCTTCATGAAGTGCTTTCTGCTCTGCACCCCGCGCTGAAAGAAGCAGCCGAATCTGCGGCGGCATCCGTACTTTGGTGCCAAGAGCTGTTTGAGGCGCTGTGCTCGTTCATCATCTCGCAGAACAACAAACATTCCGCGCATCAAGGCATTATAGAGCGCTTTAGGTTCGCATTTCTGGCGAGCTGTTTTTTATCATAACGAGACCCGCTACGCATTCCCGACACCGAAAAAACTGGCCTCCCTGCACACCGGAAGATCTCGTCTATTGCGCGGGCTTTCGCGCGAAATATCCATCGATAAGCCGCAGCGCATCGCTTCCGGCGAGATCGTTTAGAAGCCGTGCGCAAAATGCCTCTTCCCGATGCCAAAGCGAAATTGCAGACGATTTCAGGCGTCGGTCCAAAGTCGCGGACTGCGCTTTGCTCCATGGTCTGCACCGCACAGAATGCTTCCTGATGGACGTGTGGATGAAGCGCGCCGTATCGCTTTTGCCGAGGCTTTCCCCGCAGATTTCGGTGAAAACGCCGGCATCGCGCAGCAATATTTATTCCACTATGCGCACCCTGAGCTTTTCAAATAAACAACACCTGTCCGGGACCGGCAGGTCATCGGGTATCGCCGCCATACTTTTTTTATGATCTTCGCCATTTCTTCCGGCGTTTCCGGCAACCGTACAAAGCCACTTGCGCGTCACGGCAAAGTACCCCGCTTTCACAAATTCAAAATGATAATCTGCAGTGCTCGCTCGATGCCGAGAGCCGCCGAAAAGGTTTGAGATCGCCAAACAGCGTCTGATAGCCTTTTTTTCCAGTTCTGCCGTGCCGAATTTCTCAAAATACGCCCGGTAAAACGCCCTGTCGCGCTTTTGCCTCGCGCAGCGTCGCCGCCACATATGCTTTGAGAAGATATTCGTCGCCGTGCATCTCTTCGTATCCGCTCTACGGACTCCGTCCATTTCTCCCCCTACGATCGCTGTTATCAGCGCGGGTATGTCCGCATAGTGCAGGTAAAACGATGAGCGGTTGATGCCCGTCGCCTCACAAATTTCCCGCACGGAAATTTGATTTGTTTTTTATTGAGCACCATTTTCGTAAACGCCTTGCGGATGCGCCGGTCGGTCTCCGCAAAGCGCTCGTTTTTCTTTGTGTTCATTCTGCCCTCCATTAACACAACATTCGTCGTTTTTAACGGTTGTTTTCCAAATCTCCACGTGTTATGCTTGTATTAACAGAACAAGCGTTGACTTTATAGTAGCGCATTGCAAACATAAAATCAAGGGGGGAAATTTTGTGAAAACCGAAGAACTTTTCGAGCGCGCACCCGTGTGGAAGTCCATTTTTAAATGTGCCTGCCCATCTGTTGTCATTATGTTTTGTCAGACTGTCTACAATATGGCCGATATGGTGTTCGTCGGGCAAACCGGCATCGCGGCACAGGTCGCCGCCGTTTCTGCTCGCGTCGCCGTTCTTTTATTGCAGATGACGCTCGGCACGTGGATTGAGGAGGCGGCTGCACGGTCATCTCCACCGCACTCGGCGCAAAAACGCAGAAAAAGCCAAAGCTGCCGGCGCGGCATGCATACTTTTTGAGCCTTGGGCGGCGTTTTGCTCGGCGGCGCGGCGCTGCTTTTCCCAAACACCTTCCTGCACTTTTTCGGCGCCGATGCCGCCACGTGGACTACACCGCACAATACCTGCAAATTTTAGCCCTTGGCACGCCCGTCATCGTGTTTTCCAATGTCTTTGCAAACCTCGTCCGTGCAGAGGGTGCGGTACAGACCGCCGTCCCTGCTCAACATGCTCGGCACTGTCGCCAATATTATACTTGACCCGCTTTTCATCTCCGGCCTGAGCCTGGCGTACAGGGCGCGGCCATTGCGACCGTCCTGGCAATATTTTCACCGCCTGCGGCCTGCTTTTTCTATCTCCCGCCGCCGCGATACCATCTTGACGCTCAACATGCGCAAAGCATTCCACGTGCCGCATGTCTTCCGTGAAATTTTGCGCTCGGCATTCCGGGCTCTGTCAGCAACTTTTTGATGAGTGCCGTTAACACGATCACAAATCGCATTGTCATCGCCTATGGGGCCGATACTGTCGCCGAAATGGGCGCGGGCGGCAAAGCGGGCATGATCGTCGCCATGGTCGTCATGGCCATTGCCCTCGGCGTACAACCCATGTTCGCATATCTTTACGGCGCGGGCAACACCGCCCGCCTGCGTGAGACCTTCCGCAAAAGCGGCATTTTGGCGATCTCTCTCGGCATCGTGTTGCTGTCGTCTGCTTCATTTTTCCGCTTTCCTATCTGCGGCCTGTTCTTAAAGACGAAGCTCTCGTCGCTTCCGCCGCGCACATCACGGCGCTCGGTCTCCTCGGCATGCCGCTTATCGGTGTGTATTACCTTGCGGTCAACTACCTCCAGTCCGTCGGCAAAGCGGCGCAGGCCTCCGTGCTTTCCGTTCTGCGGCAGGGCGCCGTCTATGTACCGCTTCTGCTTTCGCTCCACGGTCTGTTCGGTCTTTCGGCGTGTTTTACGCCGCACCCGTCGCCGATATCTTCTCCACACTTTTAGCCATCTTCCTCCTTTACCGCGCCATAAAGAAAGATCTCGTCTCCGCAAAGCCGCATTCGCCCGCAAAAAGTCGAAAAATCCCTCTAAAAATCAACTGAATTTTCATATTCTGTCCATGACTTTTTTCCTCGCTTCTGTTATACTTTTAATATAGAAAACAATGCAGTATAAGGAGACGGTACGATGGGCGCATTTGTAGAATTTTGAAAATGTATCGAAAATTTATAAAACCGGCGACGTAGAGGTGCACGCCTTAACCGATGCAAGCTTTGAAATTCAAAAGGGCGAATTCTGCGTCATCGTCGGTGAATCTGGCGCGGGAAAACGACGCTTTTAAATATCCTCGGCGGCATGGATACGCTGTCTAAAGGCACCGTCCGCATGGACGGACGCGACATCAGCCACTTTAACCGCACCCAGCTTGAAAACTACCGACGCTATGACATTGGCTTTGTCTTCCAGTTTTATAACCTCATCCCGAATTTAACGGCGCTCGAAAACGTGGAAATTGCGGACAGTTGTGCACCGATGCCATCCCTGCCGAAGACGTGCTCCGCGCCGTCGGTCTCCATGACCGCATGCAGAACTTCCTGCACAGCTTCCGGGCGGCGAGCAGCAGCGTGTTTCCATTGCCCGCGCACTTGCCAAAAACCGAAGCTCCTTCTGTGCGACGAGCCCACCGGCGCGCCTGATTACGAGACCGGCAAATCTATTTTTAAAGCTTTTCGCAGGATACCTGCCGCCGCGACGGCTGACCGTCGTCATCACGCACAATGCGGCGCTTGCCGTGCCATGGCAGACCGCATCATCCGCGTAAAAAGCGGCCACATTTACTCCGTTCGCATGAATGAGCACATCACGCCCGTGGAACAGATTGAATGGTAACGCGAAGGGAGCCGAAAACATGACAAAAGCACTCAGAAAAAACACGCGGCGCAGCATTTCTGGGCAGCCTGGGCGATATATCGCTATCCTGCTCATCATTATGCTGGGCGTGGCGACACGGGTCTGCGAGATAACCTGTCCCATCATGTCCGCCACCGAGACCGTTTATATAAAAAAACACGAAACTCTACGATCTTCGTCTCATCTCCACCATCGGCTTTGATGCGGGACGACGTTGCCGCCGCAGAAAGCCGACGGTGTGGTTGCCGCCGGGCAGTGGAATGCCGATTTCATCTGGCAGCACGACAACAAAGAGCGCGCGTTTACCGTGCACATATGCTGACAGATAACATCAACGAGCCTGTGCTCACTGCCGGACGTATGCCTGAAAACGGCAGTGAGTGCCTTATAGATTCCAGTCGCTTTTGGAAGGCATGATTGGACAAACGATCGAAATTTCCGACTCCAACGACGAAGATACGAAGAAAAACTCAAATACAGCACCTACACCGTGGTCGGCCTTGCAGATTCTCCGCTGTACATCCATTGCTGCGCGGCACCACGTCGCTGGCAACGGCACGCTGCAGGGCTTGCTCATCCCCGGAGGACGGCTTCGATTTCGAGTATTACACAGAATTATACGTTACCTGCACCGATGAATTCCCGCTATACAGCGACGATTACGACGATTACATCGGATACGTTCTCCGATACTGTCGAAGCCGCCGCCGACCGCTTCCGTCAACGCGTTTTGATCGTCCTCACGTCCGACGGCAAAGCCGAAATTTCAGACGCCGAGAACGAACTGAACGACAAAAAGCCGAAGCCGAAACGGAGCTTGCCGACGCCAAAGCAGCACAGCTTGACGATGCAAAGAGACCATCACCTCCGGCGAAACGGAGCTTGCCGACGCGAAAAAAGCAATTGACGATGCCAAAGTACAGCGTTGGATGCAGGCGCAGAGCAGGATCCAGCCCGGCTTCACTTCAGGAAAGCGCTCCCGCGGCTTGACGCATATTACAGCGGCAAAACAGCAATTAGAGGATGCCCTTTGCGGCTTCACAGGCGCAAGATCGACGCCGGTTACCAAGTAGCTGCAGGAAAGAAAAGCTCTTACACTCGAAAAAAATATGCCGAATTCACGTCCGCAAAGAGCAGTATGAATGGGCTCCTGCCGCGCAAGGACGCCTGCACACAAATCGACGCCGCACGCGCCGACTTAAACGAGAGAAAGCGCAGCTTCACGGCGGGCTTTGCTGCACTCGAAGAAGCGCAGGCGCAGCTTTCTTGATGCCGTAAAGATATGCTCGACCCGGCAGAAGCCGAAGCGCAGCAAAACGGCGCTCGATACGCAGCGCGCCGCTTTGAATCAAAATCGACGCAGCCTGACGATGCCGAAGCCGTATTAAACGAACAGGATGCCACCTCACTGCGCAGGAAGCGCAGCTCACAGAGACCGGCAGCAGCTCGATGAAGCCGCCGAAAACTGCTCTCTCGCAAATGCGCGCATCGCTGCTCGATGTCGGCCAAAACGATTACACCGACGGCATAGCACAACTTGAATATCAGAGAAAACGCAAACCGCAAAGCTTTTGACGAAGCGTATAATCCCGCCTTTCATCACGTTTCAAACGGCATCAAAGAATACAACGAGGGCCTCGCTTCTTCGTACAACGACGGCGTAAAAGAGCTCGCCGACGGCAAAGCCGAATGAAGCGACGGCCTTTAAAGACTACGAGGACGGCAAAAGGAATTTGACGAGCAAATTTCCGACGCCGAACAGAAAATCGCCGACGCCAAACAAAGCTCGCCGGATTTAAAGAAGCCGGAGCTCTATTAACGCGCGACGCAAACGCCGGCTACGTCTCGTTTGAAAGCGACTCCACCATCGTCGAAAAGCTCCGGGCTCTTTTCCTCCTCCCCCACTTCTTCCTCATCGCGGCGCTCGTCTGCTCCACCACCATGACCCCGCATGATCGACGACGAACGCACACAGATCCGGCACGCTTCGCGCGCTCGGATACAGCCGCGGCTCCATCCTCGCAAAATACCTGCTCTATTCCCGGCAGCGCCGCCGCACCGGCTGTGTCATCGGCTATTTTTGCGGGCGGCTATGTTTTCCCGTTCGTCATCTGGACGGCCTACGGCATGCTGTATAGCATTCAGGTTTCGTCATACTGTATGACCCCATGCTGTTTGTCATCGCGCTTGCGGCGTCGCTTTTATGCTCGGCGGGCACCATATTTAGCCCTGCGCATCGAGATGCAGAACATGCCTGCAAACCTCATCCGCCCGAAGACCCCGGCCGCCGGCAAACGCATTTTCCTCGAGCGCATCACGCCGCTGTGAAGCGCCTGAAATTCCTGCACATGGTCTCCTGCGCAACATTTTTCCGCTTTTTAAAAAAGCGCATGATTAGATGATTCTCCCGGCATTGCCGGCTGCACCGCGCTGGTGCTCACCGGCTTCGGTATCCATGATTCCGTGCGAACATTGCAAACTTCCAGTTTGATGATATTCAAAGTACGATGTCAGCGCTCAATTCTCCGATACGCTGACCGAAGATAAAATCAACGAAGTTGAAAGCGACCACAAATCGAACTTGATGCCGCCACCGCCGTGCAGATGACACTCCGGTGACGTCACAGGGGCGACAGCATCACAAAATCCGCTTACATCGTCGGTCCCGACGACCCCGCCATCACCGACATTTTCGATCTGCATATCGACGGCGAGACCGTGCCCTACCCCCGGCAAAGGCAGTGCTGCTCACCGAAAAAACTTCGCCGAGCTCACTGATATATCAAAACCGGCGATATTGCCGTTACCGTCTCCGTTTCGGATACGGAAAAAAGCCGAGCTCAAGGTCGCGGGGTTTAGTTGAAAACTACGTGCAAATTACCTCTACATGACGGGCGAAACGTACGCCATGGTCGCCGATAAGGGCTACGAGCCGAAAACGCTCCTGCTGCGCGTAAACGACAGCGCAGACGAATATGCACTTTCCGCCGCACTCTCAAAACGGACGGCGTATCCTCCAGATTTCTGTCGTCACCGATACGCGCAAATATGATCGACCAAAATGATGCAGAGCTTCCAAACTGCGTCGTCGCGCTTGTGCTCATTTCCGCCGGCGCACTTCGCGTTCATCGTCCTGTTTAACCTCTGGCAACATCATCTGACCGAACGCGTCGGGGAAATTGCCACTCATCAAGGTGCTCGGCTTCCATTCGGGGAAAACCGGCGCGTATGTATTCCGTGAAAATATCATTTTGTCCATGATGGGCATCGTCGTCGGCCTGCCGCTCGGCGTTCTGCTGCACATTTGTGCTCATGCAGATCCGCGTCGATATGGTCTCTTTTCAAAGCTGTCATCGCACCCGTCAGCTTCCTCTTGACCGTTGTCATGGTCGTGCTGTTCACCGTCATCACCGACCTCGTCATGCGCAAGAAAATCGCCAAAATCGATATGGCGGAATCTTTAAAATCGATCGAATAAACCTACACCGCCGAAGAGCTCCCTGAAGCTGCCGAATTCATTTCTCCTCGAGAACTGCGACTGCTACGAAAGCTACACCGCACTACTGCGCGAAAAAACGGAGTAAACATTTTTCGTAAAATTCTTGCCGCAGCTCCCTCGGTTTTTCTCCGTTTTGAACTATTATGAAGCGAGCGAAAATCCTGTATAATAGAAACCGTTAAATGGTTTATATTGGAAACGCACATTCCTCCCGAATGATAACGAACAACACATTGGCAGGCTCTTTTATCAAAGTGCCGCTTTCAGTTTATCATTCAGGAGGAATTTTTATGCCCAAAACAAAGTACAGGACGCTGTTTTTCACCGCTATCATGGCTATTATCATGGTCTACGGTATGATTGTCTACAATGTCGCGCTGAACACCGGCGGTGTCACAAGCGAAACCTTTCTGCTTGCCCTGCATGAACTGCCCATTATGGCGCCGATCGCGTTTATTCTTGGAATTCTTCGTCGTCGGCAAGCTTGCAAAGCGCCTCGCGTTTTCGTTCATGAAACCCCAGACCGCCCGCAGTTCATCACCTATGCCGTTTCCATCTGCATTTGCTGCATCATGTGCCCCATCATGAGCCTTTATCGCGACCATGCTTTTTAAAACACCCACACCTTCGGCACGTTTATTCAGACATGGGCATGAACTTCCTGTGCCGTGCTGTGGCAAATGTTTTACTGTGGCCGCTCTGTCCGCCTGATTTTTCGCTTGATTTTCGGGAAAAGAAAAGTAACAGTTATAGAAAAAATTCTCCTCGGCTCCGCAGCCAAAGGAGAATTTTTCTTTATCCCGGCAAAAATTTCGCCAAAATCGCATTGGAGACCAAAAGCCCTCCGCAGTCAGCGAAATTCGCTCGTAATCTGCATATCAGATTTTCGGCAAGTGCTTACAACCTTCCAAAAACCCGTCAAACAGCGCACCGCCGTTTTCAAATCGTGTCTCGCAAATCTTTCTTTGCAGCCCCTCGGTCAGCCGAAGCGACAGCATCGTAAATTCGAAAACGCCGCCGGCGCCGTCGTCTGCGGGCGCATTGCCGTTTAAAAAAGCCCTCTAAATCGTGGGAAATAAACGCACCGCACCATAAAGGTGCGCCGCAGAAGTGAGGCCCAAATATTCCCCCGCACCGCCAATACTACAGAATTGTGTCAGCTCTCTTTGCCCGGCCGCGCAAAATTGTGATCTCGCACTGGTCGTACCCGTGCTTTTACGGCTCGTTTACGGCGGCAAACAAATACTGATCTGCCGTGCCGTCCTCATCGGGCAGATTAAGCTCTTGCTTTGCAAACGGCGTACCGGGCTCTATCTTTCAAAAAATATACGCGGAAACATGGGGTCGGCCTCAAGTGCCGCGCAAATCGATTGAGCTTTTCAGTGTCTCCAAGCTCAGGTTAAGCAGGCCGGGCATCAAATCGACCAGCGTGTCGGCCGCCGCTTCTCTGCGCCGCTTTCACCGCTTCCCGCACGGTTTCCGCCGTGTGCCTGCGGCCGGGGTACACCAATTCCCGCCTCGTTTGCGGACTGCATACCCATTGAAATACAGTTGGTTGAACCGCCGCGTTTCCAGCGTTTCAAAAAAGTGAAACGTCTACATCCGCCGGATTGCACTCCGTCGTGATTTCGCGTTTCGGAAACATTAAACTGAATTTCGAACACACTCGGCGTACCGCCGCCAAAATATGTATGCAACAGCCGTTCGCCGTATTTTCACCGTACACTGTAGCCGCGCACACAGCGCCGCCAAATAGCGGTCAAATACGTCGTCTTCTTCCGGCCGCGCGGGTAGAAATCACCAATGCGGGCCTTGCTTTTGCAAAACGGAATAATGGATATACAGCGAAACCGGTTTATTCATCAAGCTTCAGAACCGCCATAAACGCCTCCTGCGGTACTTCTACCGTGCCCAGCTGGCGCATGCGCTTCTTGCCTTTCCTTCTGTTTTCCAGCAGCTTCTTTTTACGGGTGATGTCACCTCCGTAGCACTTCGCCAAAACGGCCTGGCGCATCACTTTAACGTTTGTCTCACGCGCGATGATCTTGCCGCCGATGCACGCCTGCACCGGCACCTCAAACAACTGGCGCGGAATTTTCTCCTTCGCTTTTCCACCATCTTGCGGGCGCGCGGGTACGCCTTTTCCGCGTGGATGATAAACGAAAGCGCGTCCACCACTTCGCCGTTCAGCATAATATCCAGCTTCACAAGCTCGCTCTTGCGGTAGCCGATGAGCGCATAGTCAACGACGCATAGCCGCGCGTGCGGGATTTCAGCGCGTCGAAGAAATCGTAGATAATTTCATTGAGCGGCAGCTCATAGTGAACTATCCACACGGTCGGTGTCAATGTATTTCATATCCTTGAAAAATACCGCGTCTGTCCTGACAAAAGCTCCATGATGTTGCCCACAAATTCTGTCGGGGCGTAAATGTGCGCGTTCGCAATCGGCTCCTCCGCCAGTGCAATGTGCGAGGGATCAGGGTAATTCGTCGGGTTATCGATGGAAAGCTTTGTGCCGTCCGTCTTCGTAATGTGGTACACAACGCTCGGCGCGGTTGTGATGAGGTCAAGGTTATATTCTCTCTCCAGACGCTCCTGAATAATCTCCATGTGCAGCAGTCCCAAAAAGCCGCAGCGGAAGCCGAAGCCGAGCGCCACGGAGGTCTCCGGCTCAAACGTCAGCGCCGCGTCGTTCAGCTGCAATTTTCGAGCGCATCTCTAAGGTCTGCATAGTGTGCACCGTCTGCCGGGTACACACCACAGAAAAACCATCGGCTGCACCGCACGGTAACCGGGCAGCGGCTCTGCCGCCGGTCTGTCCGCCAGCGTAATGGTGTCGCCCACGCGCGCCTCGCGCACGTTTTTGATCGATGCCGTAATGTAGCCGACTTCGCCCGCGGAAGGCTCTTTGCGGGCTCCAAAGACGTCGCGCGCAGAATGCCGACATTCCACCACGGTGAACTCACTCGCCCACCGCCATCATGCGGATGGTGTCGCCGGGGTGCACCGTTCCCCTCTTTAATACGCACATACGCGATAACGCCGCGGTATGCGTCATAGTAGAGTCGAAAATCAGTGCGCGCAGCGCGCATGTCCGTCGCCCTGCGGTGCGGGAATATCCGTCACGATTTTCTCCATAACGGCTTTGATGTTGAGGCCCGTTTTCGCGCTGATACGCGGCGCGTCCTCTGCCGGAATACCGATGACGTCCTCAATCTCCGCCGCAACCTTGTCCGGGTCCGCGGAAATCAGATCGATCTTGTTCAATACCGGTACAACCTCAAGGCCTGCGTCCACCGCAAGGTACGTGTTTGCAAGCGTCTGCGCCTCAATGCCCTGAGAAGCGTCCACCACCAGCACCGCGCCCTCACAGGCCGCAAGTGAGCGGGAAACCTCGTAGTTAAAGTCCACGTGACCGGGGTATCGATAAGGTTGAACGTATATGCCTCGCCGTCGTTCGCGCGGTAGACGAGCGTCACAGCATGCGCCTTGATGGTGATGCCGCGCTCGCGCTCCAGATCCATGTTGTCGAGGATCTGGTCTTCCATGTCAGCTTCGCGACCGCCTCGGTCTGCTCAAAATGCGGTCGGCAAGCGTGCTTTTGCCGTGGTCAATATGTGCAATGATGCTGAAATTGCGAATTTTACTCTGTTCCAAGCGTGATTCTCCTTTAGAAGTATACATAGTTAAGTATAGCATTTTCACGGCGTTTGCGCAATGACTGCTTTTTGAAAAAGTCCGCATTTTAAGGTGCTTCACACCTTGCGCTTTTCTGCCTAAACGTGGTATCATAGAAAAGACAAAACCACGCGTATACGTGGTTCCATAAGGAGAACCGATATGCCGAGATTTTTACATCTGCCGTGCAGTTTGACGAAGCCGCGTCCGTAGGCTCTGCCGTCATAGACGGTGAAGACGGCCGCCACATCGCCCGCTCCCTGCGTATGCACACGGGCGATGCCCTCACCTTTCGGACGGTGCCGGCACCGACTACACAGGCGAAATTGAAAGCATCACGGGCGATACCGTCATGGTGCGTCTTACCGATAAGTTTAAAAACAGAAGCGAGCCCACCCTGCGCGTCACGCTGTATCCCGGTATGCCGAAGGCCGATAAACTGGAGCTCATCACGCAAAAGCCGTGGAGCTCGGCGTCACGAAGATTGTGCCCGTTTTGACTTCCCGCAGCGTTTCCCGGCCGGATGCAAAATCCGTTTCAAAAACAAGAGCGTTTGCAGCGCATCGCGCTTGAAGCCGCAAAGCAGAGCGGCCGCGGCATCATCCCGGAAATCGGTAAAATGACCGATTTGGAGTCCGCGCTCAAAACCGCACCCGGCAAAAAGATTTTTATTCTACGAAGGCGGGGCGAAGCGCTCGGCGCGCTCGTCTCCCCGATGAGGCCGAAATTTCCGTCTTCATCGGCCCGGAGGGCGGCTTTTGACGCTGCCGAAGTGCAGCTCGCTAAACAATACGGCGCTGCACCCGCCACGCTCGGCCCACGCATTTTAAGAACAGAAACTGCACCGCTGCGGCGCTTTCCGTTTTAATGTACATCACGGGGAATATGCAATGAAAACAGTATTAGTCACCGGCGCGTCGGGTGAGATCGGCGCTGCCATCGCAAAGAATTCGCCGCCGCAGGTTACGCCCTCGCGCTCCACGGCGCAAAGCACATTGAAAATGTAAATCAACTTTGCCGAAACTTTCAAATCAAACGGCATCGAAGCCTATCCCGTCTGCGGCGACCTTTCCGACCCGCCGTATGCGAGCGCGTGTGGGCGGACACCGAAAAAAACTCGGCATATTGACGTTCTCGTCAACGCCGCCGGCATCTCGCTCGTCGATTTTTTTTCGACACCATGACGCCCGCACAGTGGAAAACTTTGTGCGATACGAATCTGTCCTCCGCCGTTTACCTCTCAATGCGCGTCCTGCCCATGATCCGCCAAAAATCCGGCGCTATCGTCAATGTCTCGTCCATTTGGGGCGTGAGCGGCGCGGCAATGGAAGTCGCATATTCCGCCGCCAAGGCGGTATGCTCGGGCTCACCCGCGCACTGGCCTTGGAGCTCGCCCCGTCGAACATCACCGTCAATGCTGCGTCGCACCCGGCTATATCGATACCAAAATGAACGCCCATTTGTCCGAAGACGAGAAAAAGCGCTGTGCGAGGAGATCCCCCTCGGGCGCGCAGGCACCCTGGCAGAGGTCGCCGCAGGCGTCAGATTTTTAGCCGAAAGCCCGTACATCACCGGTGAAACGCTCGTCATTTCGGGCGGCTGGCGTTAAGGAGAAGATTTACCATGTCCAAACAAATCGATGCTTATTCCTTCGCACTCGGCGTGTGCGAGGCATTCTGCGAGGTTGTCCGTGCCGGCGTAAAGCGCATCGCGCTCAGCCACCCGTTCACAGAAGACGAACTTCAAAACGCACTCGGCGCAGATTTTTCTCCCCGCGTGTGAAGCAGTTGCCCCGAAAGTACGGCTGCAAAGCGTATTATTTAAAAGAGCCGCTCATCACCGACCTTTTCCCGGTCTCGTTGAACCGCGGCAAGCAAAACATCATTTTCTACCGCGAACCCGTGACCTTAAAGAATTCTTAAGCATTCAATACGATAAACAAACCCTCATCGCCGAAAACAACTATACGGGCGAAAACCGCCGCCAAATCGCCGTGCGTTACGGGCATCTGCTCTCGTACAGCGACGAAGCCATCGCCCGCTATTTATCGCAAAATACAGAACTCGAGTAATCAAAGGAGCACCCCTATGTCCACGACCATTAACAAAAAGAGCTGCCGAACCCGGCGGCCTCAAAGCCGAATTTCCGTCCCGGAGCACATCAAAGAAATCAAAGCCGTGCGCGATAAAGAGATTGCCGCCGTGTTCCGCGGAGAGTCCGATAAATTTCTCGTCATCGTCGGCCCCTGCTCGGCGGATAACGAAGAAAGCGTCTGCGAATACACCCGCCGCCTTGCCCGTGTGAACGAGCAGGTAAAGACCGCCTCATTCTGATTCCACGCATCTACACCAATAAGCCCCGCACCACGGGCGAGGGCTACAAAAGGGCATGCTGCACCAGCCGGACCCCGATAAAGCCCCTGACCTGCTCGGCGGCATCATCGCCATCCGCAAAATACACATGCGCGCCATTGAGGGAACCGGCCTCACATGCGCAGACGAAATGCTGTACCCTGAAAACCGCAGCTATTTGGATGACCTTCTGTCCTGAAGCTATCGGCGCGCGCTCGGTCGAAAACCAGCAGCACCGTCTCACTGCAAGCTCCATGGATATCCCCGCCGGCATGAAAAACCCCACCTCCGGCGATCTTGCCGTCATGATGAACTCCATCAAAGCCGCCCAAAGCGCGCACAACTTCATCTATCGCGGGTGCGATGTCACCACCACCGGCAACCCGCTCGCCCACGCTTATTTTTGCGCGGCGGCGTTGATAAATACGGCACAACTATCCCGAACTACCACTACGAGGATTTAAAACGTCTCGCCTCCCTCTACGAAACGAAAGCGGGCTCGAAAATCCCGCCTGCGTCGTGGATGTCAACCACTCGAATTCCGGCAAAAAGTTCAAAGAGCAGATCCGCATCGTCAGCGAGGGTGCTGCACAGCCGTTCCTACGACCCCGCCATACACAAGCTCGTCAAGGGCGTCATGATTGAAAAGCTACCTCTTCGAGGGCGCACAGAAGATTTGCCCGGAGATGATCCACGGCAAATCCATCACAGACCCCTGCCTCGGCTGGGAAGACACCGAAAAGCTGCTTTACAGCATCGCGGAAAAAAAGCGTAAAGGGAGTTGTAAGATGAAACTGTACGTCACACGCCACGGCGAAACACACCATGAACGCTGCGCACCGCGTCTGCGGACTCACGAATGTCGACCTCACCGAAAAAGGCATCGCAGGCAAAAAGAAGCCGGGCGCAGCCTCCAAGATAAAGGCATCAAGCGCATCATCGCCTCCCCGCTCCTGCGCGCCCAACACACCGCAAGGCTCATCGCAGACGAGATTGGCGTAGATACCATCGAGACCGAACAGCGGCTCATCGAGCAAAACTACGGCATCTACGAAAATACCGACTGGGACGGCGAAGCGTTCAACGCAAATAAGCGCGAGTTCGCCGTACGCTACCCCCGGCGGCGAATCCATGCTGGACTTAGCCGGTCGGCTCTGCCGCTTTAAACAAGCTGAAAGCCGAAAACGGCCCCACCACGCTCCTCGTCTGCCACGGCGGCATCTGCCGCATGATCCGCACCTTCTTAGATGTCAAAAACACCGACTACGCCGCCTTCTTCTTCCAAACTGCGGCATCATGGAGTTTGATCCTGTAAAAAAAGCATCTCGGCTAAGCCGAGATGCTTTTTGCTTTACGCTTCCGTCGCAGTGCCATGCCGCGGGTCGTGCTCGCGTTGATGGCGGTCAAGCCACTGCCTCGCAAATAATAAATAACGAAGATCACCGTGATAACCATGATACCGGGTAGTTCATCGCGACCATCTGCATCGTGTGCCAATACGGAACCACAAGCAATATCCACACTACGCGCAGACCGCGCCGCCGATGCGGGTGATGAGGCATCGGCTGCAAAACCTCGCCGGCACCGCGAATCGCGCCGGACAAAATCTCGATAAAAACAAACGTAAAGTAGGACGGCGCCAATACCAAACAGAACTGCGCACCGATATTCACAACCTCCGCATCGCCCGTAAAGAACATCAAAGCTGATAGCGGAAAATAAACGGCAGCGCGGAAAGCGCGATGATCGTGCCAAGGCACATGCCAAAGCCCCCACGCGTGCAGCGCTTCATGCGGTCATACTGGCGTGCGCCGAAGTTCTGCCCGGCAAATGTCGTCACCCGCAATGCCAAACGCGTTCATCACCATCAGATAAAGCCGTCAATCTTGCCGATGGCCGCCCAGGCCGCGATAGCCCGTCGTGCCAAAAGCTGTTGATGCTCGCCTGAATGAGGATATTCGAGAATGAATACATCACAGACTGCAAGCCGGCCGGCAAGCCGATGCGGACCACATTCTTTAGAATGTCCTTGTGAAAGCGAATTTTGCGCAGCTCCACGGTATGCTTCCTGCGTGCCCATCAGGCGGATCATCAAAAGCACAGCGCTGATCAGCTGCGATAGAATCGTCGCAAACGCTACGACCACACCCCAGTGAAACACCACCACGAACAATAAATCGAGTACCACGTTTGCAAGGCAGCACACAATCAAAACGTACAGCGGCATACGGCTGTCGCCGATGGCGCGCAGAACACCTGTGCCGATATTATAAATCAGGTTGCCGATGATGCCAAGATAATATACGTTCATGTACAAAACCGCGTCATCCATGATGTCGTCCGGCACACCATCGCCAGCATTGTCGGGCGCGCCGTCGCCAATGCCGAAGACCATAATGACAACGCCGCCCGTCACCGCCAGCGCCATGGACGTGTGGACAGATTTAGAAAGATTTTTCGCGGTCGTTTGCGCCGAAATATTGCGAAATAATGACCGTCGCGCCGGAAGCTACGCCGACAAAAAAGCCTACAAAGCAGGTTGATGACCGTGCCCGTCGTGCCCACAGCCGCCAACGCCTCGGTGCCGACAAACTGACCGACAATGATCGTGTCAACCGTGTTATACAACTGCTGAAAAAAAGTGCCGATCAAGATCGGAAAGAAGAAAAAGCAAAAACTGTTTCCAAATAACACCTTCCGTGATCCCGTTTTTTGTTTTTTTCCAAACGTCCTCCCCCTTTGATACCCTATAACGCCTATTCTTAAACCGCGCTCTAAACACGCATACGCCCATTCTAACACCTTTTCTCCCATTTTTTCAAGCGGTTACAAAAATAAAAAATACGAAATAGGATTTTAATTTGACATCTCAGGGAAAGCCGCACCCGTTTCCCGGCGCGTATTTCAATCTTACCGTACGCAAAGCTTTTCGCGCGTGGTCCATCGAAAATGCCGCTGCCGGAAAGCTGTTCGGTAAACGGAACGACAAAGGCAGACTTTTAGCTACTAAAAAAGCGCCCGCAGGGTCAAAACCTTGCAGGCGCTTTCACTTTACTCTTCTTTACTCCACGTACGTAACGGGAATTTCTTCTCCTTCACAGGCGTTTTCTGCCGCATGACCGATGGCCGCAATGCCGAATACCTTGTGGTTCTCCGGCACGCCGAACTCCGTCAAAACGGCGCGCACCTCAGGCACGTCGCACGTATCGGAAAGCTGGTTGATCCACACGGTACCAAGCCCCATGGAATGCGCCGCGAGGAAGATATTTTCAAGCGCGCAAGCGTTGTCCCAAGAAGTGATACCCGTGTCGCCAATCAGCTCGTTCGACGGAATGATAAGCACGGCGGGCTTATACATGTCGTACTTCTCGTTGCCGAGCGCCTTGCCCACAGCCGCCGCAAGCTTCGCGATTTTCTCGCGATTTAAAACAGCAGAAAAATGCCATGTCTGGCGGTTCATCGCGCTCGGTGCATGCACAGCGCACTGCAAAAGCGTGTCGATCTTTTTTCTCTCTCCACCGGGCGGTCGTCATACGCGCGGACACTGCAGCAGGTCAAAATGTTCTGAATCACTTCATTCGTCATAAAAACGCTTCCTCTCTTTGATTTTTGGGTATGTACCCTTATTTTTAAGCGGTCATCCGCTTATTGACTCAAAAATTTTTCCGCCAAAAGCGCGGCGACTTTCTCGAAAAATGCCTCATCTTCTGCGGTAAAGCGATCTTCAAACGGGCTGTCCACATCCAAAACAGCATAGACTTTTCCGTCTTTCATCACCGGCACCACAATCTCCGCACGGCTCGCGCTGTCGCAGGCAATATGCCCCGGGAACGCGTGCGTCCGCTACGCGCAGCGTTTTTCTTCTCCGCAAGCGCTGTGCCGCACACGCCGCGCCCCGCTTTGATGCGGATGCACGCCGGTTTACCCTGAAACGGCCCCAGCAAATTACCGTCCGGCTGCACCGTGTAAAAGCCCCACCCAGTTGATGTTTTTCAGTATTAAATTCAACAGCGCCGAAAGGTTTGCCATGTTCGGCACAAGCTCCGGCTCGTCTTCAATGAGTGCCTTCGCCTGCAAAACGACGTCTTCATACGTCCCGCTGCCTTGAAGCTCAAAACTCATTTTTATACTCGCGCCAGCAACAAAGCGTTGACTTCATCGTGCGCATTTTCGCCTTTATACAACACATTGTATCCTGGGAGCGGCAAATCGGTAAAATCGGCTGAAACCGTCTTGCCAAGGCGCAAAGCGCGTCCACGGCGTAATAGCCCTCCGCCAAATCGGTGTACGGCTCGTTTTTCACAAACTTCTCGCCGAACATGCGGTTGTGCGAATACGGCGAAAACAGCGTCGCTTCGTAGTCGCCGAGGTGACAAAGCCCGTAAGCCGAAAGCTCGTTGCCGCCTAAAGCGTCAATCAGCCGCGCAATCTCACGCGTGCCGCGCGCCATCAAAGCGCCTTTTAACGTCGAAAGCCCGAGGCCGTCCAGCATACCGGCGGCAATGCCGACGACATTCTTCGCCGCCGCACCGATCTCATTGCCGATGAGGTCCTGCCCGTAGTAAAAGCGAATGAGGTCGCTGCCGAATGATTCCACCAGCGTCTTTTTTGCGTCTTCGCTGTCGCTGTCAATGACCATGCAGTTCGGCACACCGGCCGCAAACTCCTGTACATGGCCGGGACCAACCCAAACGGCGACCGCGTTCGAGTTGTCACACTCCGCGGCACACACCTGGGAAAGCCGCATGCCGGTTTTCAATCTCCACGCCTTTCATGCACAGCACGAAAATTTTATTTTTCAGCTCAAACGGCTGAAGCTCGCGCATCAGGCCGCGCAGGCCCTGCGAGTTGACAGAGATTACAATCACGTCGCTGTCTTTCACAGCGTCCAAAGAATTTGTCAAATGTAAGGTTTCGGGCAGCTCTACAAGCCCGTTTGTACGGGTTTCGATGAGCTTTGCATGTGGGCAGAGCTTTTCCGCCCGTAAAGGGAAACACTGTGGCCGATTTTATCGAGGTACCACGCGATAAACGTGCCCTAACGGCCGCAGCCGATAACGGTAATTTTCATAGGGAATGCTAAAAGGTCCTTCAAAGGGGTAATGTAGCGCGAAATTCAAATCACAGCTCTGTAAATAAATCTTTTGCGTCTTTGGCGTAAATGATGCCGGAAACGACGGCGAGCAAGGTTGCAATCGCCATCACGACAAAATTCACCCATGTAAATATCGGAGAAAGCGTCTCCGTCGGCAAAGCCAAAATGCCGTATGCGCCAAGGTCGAGAATGTACTGCGTCAACAGCACGATGCAGATTGCAACAATCTGCGACACGGTTTTCGCCTTGCCCCAGTTGTTCGCCGGGATCACCCTGCCCTGCTCCACCGCAATAAGGCGGATGGACGTCACGGCAAATTCGCGAACCATAATAAGGAGCACAAATGCCGTGTTCGTCATGCCGTTCGCCACAAAGCAGACAAGCGCCGACATCACCATGATCTTATCGGCCAAGGGGTCCATCAGCTTGCCGAAATTTGTGATGAGGTGATCGCGTCGCGCGATTTTGCCGTCAAGTGGTCGGTGTACGACGCAATGACGAAAATTGCCAGCGCCACTAAATTGTGGTGTGGGAATATGTCGCCGGAAAGCAGCATGAAAAGCACAAAAAAAACGGTACTAAGATGATGCGCAGTATCGTCAGTTTATTCGGTAAATTCATAGCGGTTCTCCCGTTTAGACACGCGTACCGAACAGGTCGCCGTCAATGGCCTCGTCCACGTGCACCGTTACCATTTCACCGTAGTACGGCTTCGTTTCCGCAGAGAAAACACCTTGCCGTCAATGTCCGGCGCGTCCATGGCGCTGCGGCCGAACCAGCATTCGGCGTAGCGGTCGTGCCCTCCGTCAACACGGTGATGTCCCCCAACCTGCTTTTCGCCAAGGCGGTCCATAATATTCATCTGTGATTCCATGATGATCTCCGCGCGGTGATTCTTCACCTCGTCGTCGATCTGATCGGGCATCAAAGCCGCCGGCGTGCCCTCCTCCTGCGAGTAGGCAAAGCAGCCGAGGCGCTCAAATTCAATGTCTTTCACAAATTCCGCAACTCGGTGAATTCCTCCTCCGTCTCGCCCGGGAAACCCGTAATAAGCGTTGTGCGCAGCGTCACGCCCGGAATCTTCTCGCGGATTTTTCTTCATCAGCGCCGTCAGGCTCTCACGGTCGCCGGTGCGGTTCATGCGCTTTAAAACGCGTGCGGAAGCGTGCTGCAGCGGCAGATCGATATACTTCACAATCTTCTCTTCCTCCGCCATCGTCTCCAAAAAGCTCATCCGTCAAAGCGTCCGGGTAACAATAGAGCACGCGCAGCCACTTGAGGCCGTCAATTTTGCACAGGCGGCGCATCAGCTTTGGCAAGGGAATATTCGCCGTACAGGTCAATGCCGTAGCGGGTCGTATCCTGTGCAATAAGGATGAGCTCCCTTCGCGCCGTTTTCAACGAGACCGCGCGCTTCTTCCTCAATACTCTCCATCATTGCGGTTGCGGTAGCCGCCGCGGATCATCGGAATCGCGCAGTAAGTACATTTGTTATCGCAGCCCTCTGCAATCTTGATGTACGCAAAAATGGCTCGGGGTCGAAAAGCTCGCGCTCGCCGCACAGCGGCATTTTGCTCTTTTTCGGGAAAGCTCTCCGTAAATCATTCATTGCACTTTCAATGCACGCCGCAATGTCCGCGTTCGCGCCGATGCCGAACACACCGTCCACCTCGGGAAGCTCTTTGTGAATTTCTCGCGGTAGCGCTCCGCAAGACATCCCGTCACCACAATCTTCTTGATGCGGCCCTCTTTTTTCAGCGTCGCAAGCTCCAGAATTTCATCGATGGATTCCTGCTTCGCGCTGTCGATAAAGCCGCAGGTATTCACGATTGCAACGTCTGCAAGCGCAGCGTCATCGCACAGCTCAAAGCCTGCGTTTTTCGAGGCTCGCCATCAGCATTTCGCCGTCCACCTGGTTTTGGCACAGCCAAGGCTGACCATTCCTTCACTTTAATTGCCATGTATATAACCCTTTCTCGGTGCATATCCAAGCTTTAGACATGCCCTTATATAATTTCTGTTCTGCCGCCTATTTTATCAGAAAACGAGCGGCTTTTTCAATCGAAATGCCGCCCGTTCACAAAAATCATACAATTATACGCGCAAAAAACACGCTTGCCGCCCGGAAATCATGCTTTTTGTGTAGCACAGCCACCACGCACGGCACTTTGCCCGGGCACCAGAGATTCCGCATCCGTATAGTCCGCGTCCTTAAAGAACTGCTCATAGGATTTCAGTGTAAATTCCCCGCTTAAAATCCGCACCCTGCTCCGCACAATATTCTGTGCGTCCTGCGGTTGATGACATTCGTAAATATCATGCACCCCGGCATCCCGATTTCAAAACATAAAAAGCTCTCCTGTTGATTTTAAACCGTGATCTGTACAAAAATACACTCGTTTTTCCCGCGTCGATACCAGTATATACAACCTGCTGCCGTCCTCTTTTTCCAGAATTTTGCCGCTTAAATTTTCTTTCAAACGGCGGCATGCTTTCTTCCGGCACACCGATCTGCTTCAAAGTCGTTCAAGCTCATCCTGCGAAATTCCAACATTTTCCTGCACAAAGTCGAAAACGTCCGCTTTTTCCGCCTCAAAAGCCGTACCGCACACCGTCGCCGAGCGCCATATCTTTGGAATGTGCCGAATAAACCTCCGTCATGCCCTGCAGCCAACGATTTTCGCAATTCCGCGTATCGTTCGGCGTTCGTCTGCATGTTCAGTCCACGCCAGGCAAAACACCGAAAACCAACGCAGAGGTTCAATGCAAACCGACACTGCAGCTTCACCCCCGGAACACAAAGGCGGCCCTGCAACCAAAACGCCGTTTTGATCATTCTTCTAGTTTAAGACAGAAGATCTCGTCAAAGCCGTAACCATAGCGCTGCAAAGGCGAGCTTCGCTTTTTGACGCTACCGCACGCGTCTTCGCGCGCCATGGGATACTGGCTCAAAATGGCGCGGATGTTTTCCTCTGTTTCCGAACGTTCTGTGGAGAAAACTCGTCCATCACCGCGGCGATGAGCGCGTCGTCAGCCCAACACGGCGCAGCTCCTGCTTTACCGGCGCGCGCCGTTTTTTGCGTATGAAGAAAGCTCGTTTGCAAGGCGGCGGGCGTAGTCCTCAGTCATTTAGTAAGCCAGCAGCTCTTCCATGTGCTCCACGGCGCTTCGGGCAGCCTCGCGGTCAAATTCCGCGCGGTGTCTTATTTTCAGTTCTTTTTTGGAGTGGGCGCGGTGCTCAAAAGGTACAGCGCCTTCCTCAGCGCGAGGAGGGTGCTGCAGGCCTGCAAAGCACGTGCAGTTCCTCGTCGTCGAACTCGTCGCCGATGGCAATGCCGCGGCAGCGTTTCCGTGTCCACCTTCACCGCCGGCTGGCAATATAAAACTGTGAAAGAAGCACTGTGGCAGCGCGGGGCGATGTCCGTGATCTTCATTATTCATCATGTATGACATGATAATCGTGTCCGCCTGCACATTCTTTACGGGTGTTCTCACGGCACTGGAGGACGTTCTTCCTCCTCTGTTGCTTTCAGCAGGCTTCGGCGCGCTGCCGCGCTGGTTTAGGCTTTATCCGCGTTCACGACGGACGAGCTCGGAAACTTTTTCGCGCAGCTGGTTGTGAAAATACGCGTGCCGTTACGAGAACCAGTTTGACTTCAGGTCAAATGGCACCGGCAATTCGAGCTTTGTTTCACAACCTTAACGCCTGCGACATCAAACGCGCCTGTAAGCCGACATGGCTTTGTCGCCCATTTCGCCTCGATCTCCGCGCGCGCGGAACGAGCGCCGCCACGGAGTCCACAACGATAACATCGATGGCGTTGAGCGCACGAGCGCCTCGGTGATCTCGAGCGCCTGTTCGCCGGTATCCGGCTGCGAAACGAGCAGAGAATCCACGTCTACGCCGAGCGCGGACGCATAGACCGGGTCAGTGCGTGCTCCACGTCGATAAACGCCGCGTTGCCGCCCATTTCTGGCCTTCGGCGACGCAGTGGAGCGCCAAGGTGGTCTTACCGGAGGATTCCGCCCGTAGATCTCAATGATTCTGCCGCGCGGCAGACCGCCGATACCGAGCGCGAGGTCCAGTGAAAGAGAGCCGGTGGAGATCGCATCCACGTGCATGCCGTTGTTCTGGCCAAGACGCATGACAGCGCCCTCGCCGAACTGCTTTTTAATCTGCGTCAACGCAGTCTCAAGCGCTTTGCGCTTGTCTTCGGGCTTGATGTCCTCCACTTTTTGCTTACGGGGCTTTTATTTTCCTTCGCCATGGTTATATCCTCACTTCTTTTGAAATTTGGGTTATGGTTCCTGATGGATTGTGTTTCCGTCGAGCGTGGTTAAAGTTTTCGCCAACCTTTTTCAAAAGGCTGCGGTTTCCAAAGGTGAAACTCTTTTTTACTGCCTCTATTATACTAAATCCGTCGAAAAAAAGCAACGGTTTTCTCGAACATATTTTCTTTTTCTTGCTGAGGTGAGCGAAAAAGCGACAGTTAAGAGGACATCACGGGACATCGGCGGACATCTTTTTGCGCAAAAGGGCAGAACCCCTGAAGGAAACCGGAACTCTGCCCTTTTTTAGCTTATGTAGAAATTACAGACCGAGCAGTTCGGTTGCCGCTTTCTCCATTTTTGCGATGATCTCATCGGACTCTGCAGCAGTTTTGCCCCTTGCCGGAGAGGTAGATTTTGATCTTCGGCTCTGTGCCGGACGGGCGGACGA